>Ga0193695_1000007_pt1 | contig 119788 bp, 115 predicted proteins | sample L3s2metaG_FD_160568 | JGI IMG/M metagenome (GOLD analysis project Ga0193695, IMG submission 160568) | Soil microbial communities from a riparian zone of the East river system, Colorado, United States - L3s2 | ecosystem: Environmental > Terrestrial > Soil > Riparian zone | place: USA: East... | reverse complement strand
TGGAGGCGGAGGCGGAGGCGGTGGTGGTGGTGGCGGCGGCCCGGCGACGACGAGCTTCTCGACCGTGTCGAGCGACACGTCCAAGCCGTCGCGGCCACCCACGGCGTACAGCGTGTTGTCGATCGCCGCACCCCCGGGGAACGATCGCGCGTGATTGAGGCTCGGAGCGGCCGACCACGTGTTCGCGCCGGGATCGAAGCTCTCGACGGCGTTCAATCCGGGGAACGGATTGCACGGAGTCGGAGTACACCCTCCCATCGCCCAGAGCTGACCGGCCGCAACCGCTGACCCCGGCACGTTCGTCGGCTCCGGCATGTCCTGCTTCTGAGTCCACGTATCTGACGCGATGTTGTAGTCCCAGGTCGCGACCAGCGTCTCGTCGGGGTTCGTTCGACCTCCTGCGACCAGGAAGTGGCCATTGATGATCCCAAAGGCTGGGCCTCCGCGCGCGATGGGACTCGGGGCAAGCTCGGTGAACGAGTTCGCGGCGGGGTCGTACTTCCAGGTCGCGTCCGAAACGGTGTCGATCGTCGACGCCGAATACCCGCCGTTCAGGTAGATCTTCCCATCCGCCGAGTTGTAGCCCCCGGCCATCTGGTAACGCGGGCCCGGCATGGTCGCGCCCGAGCTCCACGTGTTCGTCGCAATGTCGTAGATCAAGGTCGTGTCATAGACGATGATCGGATCCGGAGTTCGCGTCGCTCCACCGAAGACATAGATCTTGTTCGTCGGCGGGTAGTAGACCGCCGTGGCGATCAGCGAAGGCTGCGGCATCGGCGTCATCGTCGTCCACGTGTCCGTCGACGGCGTGTAGCGGTAGACAACGTCCAACGTCGAGCCGACGTTCTCCGGGAAGTGGTAGCCACCGAAGGCATAGACGTACGTCCCGTCGGTCACCGTTGCGGGCCCGAATAGCGTCTGTGGCAGCGGCGCGACGTCTTGCCAGGTACCGCCTGGGGACAACTGCGCCGATCCGGCCTTCGAGGCCGCCTGACCGATCGACGCCGACGCCAGCACCCCGACGGCAAGCGCCGCGAGCACAAGCGTGATGGCAATGCGGTTCTTCATGCTCCCTCCCTCCCCGGGATCAGTCTTGGTTTGAAGCCGTATTGTCGAGAAAAGCACACAAACAAGTCAAGGATGGGCATGAATTGCCGCCTACCGGCAGCCCGAGCCGTATGCCGACCCCGGCAAGGGCGGCTGCGGCGCCGATTGGCCCAGGAACGCCGCAACGGTCCGCCGCGCCTCTTCGTCAGGCTGGAGATAGCTGCCGAAGGTCGGAGTTCCGCCGAGCCGGCAGTGCAGCTCGTTTCCGCTCCGCTTCTTGACGAGCGCGATCTGGATCAGCTGGCCCGCCGAGAGGTCCGTCGTCAACGGGCGCATGATGTCGTCGCCGATGAAGGGCAGCTTGACGAGAACGCCCGGGCTCGTCAGCTTCGAGAGCAGGGCCTGGATCACCTCCTGCTGGCGCTCGGTGCGGGTGATGTCGCTCTCGCCGGGGTTCAACTTGTTCTCGCGGATCCGCGAGTAGACGCGCGCCCGCTTCCCGTTCATGTGCTGGCGGCCCTTCGCGAACCGCCAGCCCTGCCAACGGTCGCAGCGGGCCTGGGTCTTGTACGGGCAGTCGAACTTGTTCGAGAGGATCGGATGCGCCACGTTGATGTCCACGCCGCCGACCTTGTCGATGACCTTGGTGAACGCGTCGAAGTCGACCACGACGACGTGGTTCACCTCGACGTCGGTGAACCTGCGAACCGTGCGGATCGCGAGGGAGGGCCCGCCGAGCTGGAAGGCCACGTTGATCTTGTCGAAGCCGTGGCCGGGAACGTCCACGCGCAGATCGCGCGGGATCGAGAGGTAATTCAGACGTCCCTTGCCGGGGTCGGTGCGCAGGAGCATGATCGAGTCCGAGCGCTCGAAGCCCTGGCGCACCTTGATCCTTGACGAGTGGTCGGTGCCGAAGAGGGCGATCACGGTCGGGTGCGAGAGGATGAGCCCGCTCTGGGAGACGAGCGCGGCTTTGGCCGACCGCGGGAGGCGCTTGTTCGCGGCCTGCGCGCCGCTGCGGAGCGCGAGGTAGCTGGCGACCCCCCAGACGAGCACGAGGACGAAGAAGACGACGACGCCGACCAGGATGCGGCGGCGCCAGTTGGCCTTTCCCTTCGCCTTCGGCGGCTTCGGTCCGGGGCCCTTGAAGCGGAAGGGCTTCCGGTCGGTGCGGGCCGGGGTGCGCTCCGGTTTCGGCAGCGTCGGCACCCGGCCCTTCACGCGCCCGCCACGGTAGACGCGGTAGGGCTTTTCTCCCTGGGCCATTCGGCGGCGTATCGTAGCCGCGTGGCGGACGCGCGGACGATCGGTGTCGACGTGGGCGGGACGAAGATCGCAGCCGGTGTCGTCGACCGCGAGGGCGGGATCGAGGGGCGGCTCGAGCGCCCGACGCCCACCGAGTCCCAGCAGGATCTGCTCGCCGCGCTGGACGAAATGGTCGAGGAGCTGCGCGCCGAGGACGTGGCGGCGATCGGCTTCGGGCTCCCGTCGACGATCGACCAGCGCTCGGGCCGGGCGATCTCGTCCGTGCACATTCCGCTCGCCGACCTCGACTTCCGCGACCGTATGCGTGAGCGCTTCTCGCTCCCCGTCGGGATCGACAACGATGCGAACGCGGCGACGCTCGCCGAGTGGCAGATTGGCGCGGGCCGCGGGACGCGCTACATGGTGATGCTCACCCTCGGGACCGGTGTCGGCGGCGGGCTCGTCCTCGACGGGAAGCTGTATCGCGGCGCGGTCGGCGCCGCCGCGGAGCTCGGCCACATGGTGTTGGTGTACGGCGGGGAGCCGTGCGGCGGCACCTGCCAGGGCCACGGCCACTTCGAGCAGTTCGCGTCGGGACGCGCGGCCGACCGGGCTGCCAGGGAGATCCTGGGCGAGCCCGCGGGGGCGCGCGAGCTCGTCACGGCGGCGCGGGAGGGCAACGATGCGGCACTCGAGGCGATGCAGGAGATCGGCCGCCGGCTGGGCGCCGGGATCGGCACCCTCGTCAACGTGTTCGACCCCGAGCTCGTCGTCGTCGGCGGCGGATTCTCGAGCGCACTCGACCTCTTGCTCGAGCCGGCCCGCGAGGTCGTCGCCCAGGAAGCGTTGCCGCCGGGGAGAACGTCCGCGCGGATCGTCCCGGCCGAGCTCGGTTCCGAGGCAGGACTGATCGGAGCGGGGCTCGTCGGGTTCGAAGCGCTGGACGGCTAAGTGCCGCTCCTCGTCTGCGCGACGCCGATCGGGAACCTCGAGGACGTCACGCTCCGCGTCCTGCGCGAGCTCGCCGAGGCCGACCTCGTCCTGTGCGAGGACACGCGGCGGACGCGGATCCTGCTCGAGCGGCACGGGATCGATGCGCGGCCGCTCAGCTACCACGAGCACAACGAGGCCGAGCGGACGGCCCAGGTGCTGCCCCGGCTCGAGGCCGGCGAGCGGATTGCGCTGACGAGCGACGCCGGCCTACCGGGCGTGAGCGATCCCGGGGCCCGGCTCATCTCCGCAGCACTCGAGGCGGGCGTGCCGGTGACCGTCCTGCCCGGGGCCTCGGCGGTCGAGACGGCGCTCGTCGCGAGCGGTCTCGTCGGCGAGCGCTTCCAGTTCGTCGGGTACCTGCCGCGAGGCGAGCGAGCGCGGGCGGCGCTGTGGGACGAGCTCGCACGGTGGCCGCATCCCGTGGTGGCGTTCGAGTCGCCGCGCCGGCTGCCTGCGAGCCTCGCCTCGCTCGCTGCGGCGATGCCCGAGCGGCCGGTCGCGGTCTGCCGGGAGCTGACGAAGCGCTTCGAGGAGGTGATCCGCGGGACTGCCGCGGAGGTGGCCGCGCGGGTCGCGGAGCCTCCGAAGGGCGAGATCACGCTCGTGCTCGGGGAGCTCGAGCCGGTGTCTGGCGACGAGGGGGAGGCGCTTGCCGCGGTGGCCGAGCTCGTGCAGGCAGGAGCGGGGCGACGACAGGCGGCAGACGTCGTCTCCCGTCTGACCGGCCTGGCTCGGAACAAGCTCTACCGAGCCTCCCTGTAATCAAATTTGACAACAGCCGACCTACTCGGTATCTTGCCTGCGCGTGGTTTTCAAATCTGGCAACATTCTCATCGTGTTCGCGGCCGTGCTGCTCGTCGCCCTCGCCCAGGTCCCGCGCGCGGCTGCGTGGAGCTGGCCGGTCGAGGGGCCGGTGCTGAGGCCGTTCGTCGCAGGGGACGACCCGTATGCGGGCGGCCAGCATCGCGGGATCGACATCGGGGCTGCGGCTGGAGCCGGCGTGCGCGCTCCGGCGACCGGAGTCGTCTCCTTCGCAGGCCACCTGCCGCGCGAGGGGCTTTGTCTGACGATCCGTACGCAAGACGGCTACTCGGTGACCCTGATTCACCTCGGATCGATCGGCCTTCCGGTGGGCACTGCGGTTGGCGAAAGCGAGGTCGTGGGCACGATCGGGCCGACTGGAGATCCGGAATGGCCCGAGCCGTACGTCCATCTCGGCATCCGGCTGACCGCCGATCCGAACGGGTACGTCGACCCGCTGTCCCTGCTGCCGGTCCGGCCGGCCGCTCCGCCGCCTCCGCCTGAACGTGAACCGGTCGCTCCACCGGTTGCCCGGCCGGCGCCGCCTGCGTCGAAGCCGCCGCCCCGGATGCCCAAGCGGTTGCTGGTGCCTCCATCATCGGCGCGTGTTCGCCGCACGCCTCGCGCGCAGTCGCTCCGTACAGCCGCGCCGCACGTGCACTCCAGGCCCGCGCCGGCTGCGCCGGTCGCCCGGGGAGGCCTGCATTCGGCACGCGGCCGGGCTCGCTCGCAGGGGTCGATGGCCAGGCAGCCCATCATCGCCCCGACTCCGACGGGCGAGCCCGAGACACCCGGTCCTCGCGCGCGCTCGAGTCGCCATGACGTCGCCGGCGGGGTCCCGGCACGCCCTTCCGCGGCGCGCCGCGATGAGCCCCGACCGCTCTCGAGGCGGGCCTTCCTGTTCCCGCTCGGCGCGCTCGGGCTTGCCCTGGTCGCCGTCGGAGCGCTCTGGCGGCGGTCGCCACTCCGCGTGCCGGCGCCCGAGGGCTTTGCCCGCTACCCCCTCCGTAAGATGTCTCTCCCTGAGCCCGCCCTGGAGGAGCGCCTCGCCCGACCGTCAACAACAGCGGATTCTGATCGCCGTCGCGTGGCCGTACGCGAACGGCCCGCGGCATCTCGGTCATGTCGCCGGCTTCGGCGTGCCCTCCGACATCACGGCCCGCTATCACCGGCTCCGAGGCGATCAGGTGCTGATGGTCAGCGGCACCGACGAGCACGGAACGCCCGTCATGGTCACGGCCGATCGCGAAGGTCTGTCGCCGCGTGAGACCGCTGATCGCTACAGCCGTGTCATCCGCGAGGACCTGCGAAATCTCGGGCTCTCGTACGACCTCTTCACTCGGACGACGACGCACAACCACTACCGGGTCGTGCAGGACCTCTTCAAGACCGTCTACGAGAACGGCTACATCGTCGAGAAGACGACGATGGGTGCGTTCTCCGCCGCGACCGGCCACACGCTGCCCGACCGCTACATCGAAGGGACGTGTCCGATCTGTGGCTTCGAGTCGGCTCGGGGCGACCAGTGCGACAACTGCGGCAACCAGCTCGACCCGATTGACCTGATCAACCCGAGGTCGAAGGTCGACGGGCAACCGCCGGTCTTCAGGGAGACGCAGCACTTGTTCCTCGACCTGCCGGCGTTTGCCGAGCAGTTGACGGAGTGGATCGAGGGCCAGCAGCACTGGCGCACGAACGTCAAGAACTTCTCTCTCAACCTGCTCAAGGAGGTCAAGCCGCGCCCGATCACGCGCGATCTCAACTGGGGCGTCCCCATCCCCGTTCCTCCGGAGTACGCCGAGAACGAGGAAAAGCGGATCTACGTCTGGTTCGACGCCGTCATCGGGTACCTGTCGGCGGCGGTCGAATGGGCGGCGAACCGGGGCACGCCCGAGGCCTGGCGCGAGTGGTGGCAGGACCCCGAGGCGCGCCACGCGTACTTCATGGGCAAGGACAACATCGTCTTCCACACGGTCATCTGGCCGAGCATCCTGCTCGGGTACGGGGAAGGTGGCGAGATCGGCGCAGGCAAGGGGCCGCTGACGCTGCCGACGGACGTCGTGGCGAGCGAGTTCCTGACCATGGAGGGCAAGCAGTTCAGCGTCAGCCGCGGCGTGGCGATCGACGTCGGCGACTTCCTCGGCCGCTACGACCCCGACCCGCTGCGCTACTTCCTGACCGCCGCCGGGCCCGAGACGCAGGACAGCGACTTCACGTGGGCCGAGTTCGTGCGCCGAAACAACGACGAGCTCGTCGCGAACTGGGGGAACCTCGTCAATCGGACGCTGGCCTCGGTGAACCGGAGCTTCGGGGCCGTCCCCGAGCCGGGCGAGCTGACCGAGGAAGACCGTCGCCTGCTCACAGAGATCGAGTCCGGCTTCGACACGGTCGGCGAGGCGATCGAGGCGGCCCGCTTCAAGGCCGCGCTCGCCGAAGCGATGCGACTGGCGTCGCTCGTCAACCAGTACACGAGCGAGCAGGCACCGTGGGCTCTGATCGAGAGCGACCGGGAGCGGGTGGGCACGATCCTCTACGTCAGCCTGCGCGCGATCGACAGCCTGAAGACGATGTTCACCCCGTTCCTCCCCTTCTCGTCGCAGACGCTCCACGAGCTGCTCGGCTACGAGGGAACGATCGCCGGGCCGCTCGAGCTGCGCGAAGTCGGCGAGGAAGGCGACGAGCACGAGGTGCTGACCGGGGACTATGAGAGCTGGGCGGGGACTTGGGCACCGAGTGCCCTCGAGCCCGGCCGCGAGCTGCCGAAGCCGAAGCCGCTCTTCAAGAAGCTCGATCCCGAGCAGGTCGTCAGCGAGGAGCTCGCTCGAATGCAGGAGCGGGCCGCGACCCCGGCGTGATCGACACGCATGCGCACCTCGACGCGTGCGCCGACCGTCCCTCCGCCCTCATCCGCCGTGCGCGCGCAGCGGGCGTCGAGCGGATCGTCACCGTCGGCACCGGCATCGACTCGTGCCGGGCGGCGCTCGAGCTCGCGCAGCGGCACGAGGAAGTCTTCGCCGCGCTGGGCATCGACCCACACCAGGCGACCGACCACGAGGCCTCGCGGATCGGCGAGCTGCGCGAGTTGCTCGACCACGAGCGCGTCGTCGCGGTGGGGGAGACCGGGCTCGACTACTTCCGCGACGGTTCCGCCCGCGATCGGCAGCGGAAGCTCTTCGACGCCCAGCTCGCACTCGCGTCCGAGCTCAGCAAGCCCGTCGTGATCCACGCGCGCGAGGCAGACCGCGAAACGGCCGCCGCGCTCGCGAGTTTCCCCGGCACCGTCGTCATGCACTGCTTCTCCTCTCCGGGCCTCCTCGCGACCGTGCTCGAGCGCGGGTACTACGTCTCGTTCGCCGGGAACGTCACGTACCCGAAGGCGAACGACCTGCGCTCTGCGGCGGCCCAGGTGCCCGCGGAGCGGATCCTTGCCGAGACGGACAGCCCGTACCTCGCTCCGCAGCTGCGCCGGGGCCGCCCGAACGAGCCCGCGAACGTCATGTTGACGGTCGCCGCCCTCGCCGAGGTGCGGCGTGAGGACGCAGACGAGCTCGGGGCGCAAATCGACGCGAACGCCTCTGCGGCATTCTCGCTCCCGTGAGACTGCCCGTCTTCCCGAATCGTGCTCTCGGGCAGCACTTCCTCATCGACGAGAACATCCTCGGCGTCATCGGGCGCCTCGCCGGTCTCGAGGCGGACGACGTCGTGCTCGAGGTCGGCCCTGGGCTCGGCGTCCTGACCGCGTACCTCGCCGGGCGCGTCGCACGCGTCCACGCCGTCGAGCTCGACCGTGCGCTCGAGCCGCACCTCGCCGAACGGCTGGCGGGTCATTCGAACGTCGACGTCCATATCGGCGACGCGCTTCGCCTTGATCTCCGTGCGCTCGAGCCGCCGCCGGGCAAGCTCGTCGCCAACCTCCCGTACAACATCGCGACGTCGCTCGTCGTCGAGAGCCTGGACGGGCTGCCGAGCATCGGCCACTGGACGGTGATGGTCCAGCGGGAGGTCGCCGACCGGTTCTTCGCCGCCCCGAGCACGAAGGCGTACGGCGCGGTCTCGGTACTCGTCCAGCTCGTGACCGAGAAGACCGGCTTCCACCCCGTGGCGCGCACGGTCTTCCGTCCGCAGCCGAACGTCGACTCGGCGCTCGTCGCCTTCCGCCGGACCGGGCTGCCCGAGGCATACCCCGAGGTCAAGCGTGTCGTCGAAGCCGCCTTTGCGCACCGCCGGAAGACGCTCCCGAACTCCCTCGAGCTCTCGAGCCTCGCCTCGCGGCCCCGCGCAGCGGAGGCGCTGGAAGCGATCGGCCGGCCGGCCGACATCCGAGCCGAGGCGCTCGAGCCGAGCGAGTTCGTCGCCCTGGCCGAGGCGCTCCGGTGAGCCACGCGCGGGCGACTGCGAAGATCAACCTCGCGCTCGTCGTCGGTCCGCTCCGGGCAGACGGCAAGCACGAGGTCGCGACGGTGCTCCAGCGGATCGATCTCGCCGACGGGATCTCGCTCGCCCCGGGGTCCAGCCTCGAGATCGCCGGCTTTCCGGAGGACACGCTCGTCCGCGCTGCGCTGCTCGCGCTGGCCGACGCTGCAGGCGTCGGGCCACACTGGACGGTCGCGATCGAGAAGCGCATACCGGTCGGCTCGGGGCTCGGCGGCGGGAGCTCCGACGCGGCCGCCGCCTTGCGGCTGGCGAACGAACTGCTTCCGGTGCCGCTCGGGAACGAGCGCCTGCACGAGATCGCCGCCGGGATCGGCGCCGACGTCCCCTTCTTCCTGGCCGAAGGCCCGCAGCTCGGAACCGGCGACGGGAGCGTGCTGGAGCCGTTCGAGCTTCCGGACGACTACCGGGTCGTGCTCGTGTTGCCGGCAGGAGCCGCGAAGCCTTCGACGGCGGCGGTCTATGAGGCGTTCGACGGCGCCGACGGATTCGTCGTTCGGGAGACCGCGCTTCGTGAGGCACTCGCGTCAGGCGACCTCGCCGCCCTACCGGCCAACGACCTCGCTTCCTCTCCGCTTGCGGACGAACTCAGGGAGCTCGGCGCGTTCCGCGCGGACGTCTCGGGCGCGGGCCCGGCCGTCTACGGGCTCTTCGCCCGGAGGAATGAGGCGGAAGCCGCGCGCCGCGTGCTCTCCGCTCGGGGCCGGACCTGGCTGACCGCGCCTGCTTGGTACGGTTGACCCATGCTTGAGCGCGGGGCTGTCATCGAGCACGGCAGCAGCCGACCGGGTCGCTGGCTGCGCGAGCGGCGATTGCGGATCGCGCTGTGGGTCGCAGTCATCGAAGGCATCTTCATCGTCTTCCATCAGATTCCGGTGGCGGTTGCGATCGTCGTCGGCATCGCCGTGGTCGTCCTCTACTTCACCCAGGGTGACCGGCTCAGCTCCGACACCGCAGGTCAGGTCGCCTGGATCGCCGCCGTCTCGCAAGTGCTCGTCATGCTCGTCCCGATCTTCCTGATCGTCCTGTGGTCGATCGCGTTGCTCATCGTCGCGATTCTCGCCGTCGTCGCTCTCGTGCTCCTTTTCTCCCGCCGCCGCTGAGGCGTGGCAAACTGACTCTCAGTGGGGCGTAGCCAAGTGGTAGCCCTCTAGAAACCGCTCATTTCCAGGTCCTTTTGAACGTTTCCCAAAAAGGTGGCCCAAAGGTGGGCGAACGGATGTCCTGGTGGCAACCGCACCGCTCAAGCCGTTGAGAGGTGACTGACTCCTTTAGCTACTTAGAGGCCACGCCGCGTCCCGCCTGCGCGCTGGCGCAGCCCCTGACCAGCTCGTTGACATCGTCGGTCGGCTTGACCCCAGGCGCCCTGCTGAGCCCGTGAGCATTCATCTCCGACGAGCGGGGGCCTGGTGTGCAGATGATTTGACCCTTCAGGCAAGCAGTAGGAGCGTCCCTCGCAGCCTCGATCGAGTATCCGACCGAGTACAGGCCGGATCGAGGGTCGGCCGTGCAGCTTGGCCCAGTTTCGCTATCGAGGGCAGCCTGCACTTCTGGTCTGTCTAGCTGCTCCGAAGTGAAGCCGGGATCTGGTGTGGGATGGCATAGCTCGCGGGCAGGCGGGACAGGCCCCACCGGAATCCCGAGCCGCTTTGCTTGTTCGTAGGTGTAGTAGATGCCCGGCGACCGGCTCTCCACCGTCGGGGCGGCCCGGTCTCCACGTTCGCCTGAGGAGCGACGCTCCGCAGTGCCGCAGGCGCAGACAACGAAGACCAGTACGCAAAGTAGGACTGCGCTTGGCATCTTCCTGCAATACGCCGCCGGACGGCACCGCGTCACATTTTCACCAACACAGTCTCCGACTGGGCATCTGGACAAAGTTAGCCGAACGTCGGGACGCGGCTGCGCTCGGACGGGCTGAAAACGGGACTTGACCGCATCAGCGGTCGCCAGATTCGAGTTCGCCTTCCCAGCGGGCAAGGTTCTCGAGGGCGGCGTCGATGCCCACCGATCCCGGATCGAAGGTCTTTCGCACTTCCCACAGCCGGTAGTCGGCGAACGTCGCCGGCTCTACGCCGAGCTCCTTCGCCACGGCTTCGACGACCTTCGGTGCTACGGGTCGCTCCGCAGCCGCCGCCTTGCGAAGTGTCTCGTAGTGGACGTCGGGCAGGCTCCTAGCGAAGGCGGTCCAGTCGGGGTTCCCGAGCTTCGTCGTGATCTCGCGTTCGATCAAGAGGTCGCGCAGGACGACGCCGAACGGCCGGTAGTCACGCTGTCCTTTCCGTGTGGAAGAGTCTTCAGGCACGGTTTTTCCTTTCGTGGGCTATCGTCTCGTCTGGACGGGACGTAGCCCTGTTTGATTGTCAATCCGGACAACGAACGGAACCCAAGGTGGGCCAAAAGTGGGCGCCAGGTTCTTACTAAAAACTGTTGGAATCTACTACGTCGGATGTACTAACTGCTGCAAATCCCCATCAAATACCGCTAGGACAAGCGGTGTAGGAAAATCAGACAAACTTGGATAACGATGGGGCGTAGCCAAGCGGTAAGGCAGCGGGTTTTGGTCCCGTGATCCCAGGTTCGAATCCTGGCGCCCCAGCAAACTTCGCGGAATGAGCCGGCCAATTCCCGCAGCTGTCGTGCTCGCCGCCGGCCTCGGCACGCGCATGCGCTCGTCGACGCCGAAGCACTTCCACCCCTTGCTCGGCCGCCGGATGGTGGACTGGGTCGTCGAAGCGGCCCGCGCGGTCGACGCTGACCCGCTCGTGGTCGTCACCTCGCCCGAGGGTGCGGGCGCGTTCGACGGGGTCGAGGTCGCCGTGCAGGCCGAACCGCGGGGAACCGGCGACGCGCTGGCCGCGGCCCGAGCGGCACTCAAGGGCATCGAGGGCGACCTGCTCGTCCTCAGTGGTGACGCTCCCGCGCTCAGCCCGGAGCTTTTGCGCGACCTGCTCGAGCAGCACCGCCACGAGCAGGCGGCCGCCACGATTCTCTCCTTCCGGCCGACCGACCCACGCGAGTACGGCCGGGTCATCCGCGACGAGCAGGGCGCCGTGCAGGAGATCGTCGAGGCCGGCGACGCGACCCCGGAGCAACTCGCCGTCGACGAGGTCAACTCGGCGATCTATGTCTTCGCCGCCGACCGGCTCTGGCCGGCGCTCGACCGAATCGACACGGCGAACACCCAGGGCGAGCTGTACCTGACCGACGCCGTACGCCATCTCGTTGAGAATGGCGAGCATGTCGCCGCCTATGTCGCCCCCGACCCAGCCGAGCCCGAGGGCGTGAACACGCGCGCGGAGCTCGCGGAGGCGGCCGCCGTGCTCCGTGACCGCATCAACGAGGCGCACATGCTCGCCGGGGTCACGATCGTCGATCCGAAGACGACGTGGATCGAGGCCGACGTCGAGCTCGAGCCGGACGCGACGATCCACCCGTTCACGGTTCTCGGCGGCAAGACGAAGGTCGGTGCAGGGGCCGTCGTCGGCCCGCATGCGGTCGCGGTCGACGCTGTGATCGGCGTGGAGGCGACGGTCGGGCCGTTCTGTTACCTTCGCCCCGGAACGGTTCTCGAAGCGCGCGCGAAAGCCGGGACATTCGTGGAGATCAAGAACTCGCACATCGGCGAGGGTGCGAAGGTGCCGCACCTCTCGTACATCGGCGACGCCGATGTGGGCGAGGGCACGAACATCGCCGCCGGCGCGATCACCGCCAACTACCGTCCCGAGCTCGGCCCGGGCAAGTTCAGGACGACGTTCGGCCGCAACGTCCATACGGCCAGCCACAATGTGTTCGTTGCTCCGGTCACGGTTGGCGACAATGCTTGGATCGCGGCGGGCTCGGTCGTCACGAAGAACGTCCCGCCCGGTGCCCTCGCGATCGCTCGCAGCCGACAGGTCAACAAGGAAGGATTCGATGATCGAAACCGGCACGACTGAGTTGACCCAGCTGCCCGGGATGGAGGCCGAGGGCGGTTCGACCGGCGCCGTGCCGCGCCCCGAGCATTTCATCGAGCGCGGGCCCTGGAAGCGGCTGATGCTCTTCTCCGGCCGCTCACACCAGGAGCTGGCGCTCAAGATGGCGGAACAGCTCGGGATCGAGCTCGGCGAGGTCGAGCTCGAGACGTTCGCGAACGGCGAGACGTACTGCCGCTATGTCGAATCGATCAGAGGCGCCGACGCCTTCATCGTCCAGACCGGCTCAGAGCCCGTCGACCGCAACATCATGGAGCTGCTGTTCATGATCCAGGCTGCCAAGCTCGCCTCGGCGAAGCGCATCACGGCCGTGATTCCGCTCTTCCCGTACGCGCGCCAGGACCGCAAGGCCAAGCCGCGGGAGCCGATCTCCGCCCGCCTGGTCGCCGACGCGATCCAGCTGGCCGGCGCCGACCGCGTCCTGACGATGGACCTGCACGCCGGGCAGATCCAGGGCTTCTTCACGATCCCGGTCGACCACATGACCGCCCTGCCCCTCTTCGCGCGCTACTTCAAGGATCTCGGCCTCACGGGCGAGAACGTCGTCTCCGTCTCGCCCGATGCCGGGCGCGCGAAGATGGCCGTCCGCTTCGCCGAGATGATCGGCGCCGAGTTCGCGATCATGCACAAGAGTCGTCCCGCACACGACACGGCAGCGGTTACCGAGATCGCCGGCCGGGTCCGCGGCAAGACCGCCATCCTCGGCGACGACGTGATCATGACCGGCGGCACGCTGCTCGCAAACGTGGCCGCCCTCAAGGAGCACGGCGTCGGCGACGTCTACGTGTTTGCGACACACGGCCTGTTCTCGGGGGGCGCGCTCGACCGCTTTGCGGATTCGGGCATCACCGGAATCGTCGTCACCGACACGGTTCCGATCGATCCGCTGAAGCGGCCGCCGAACATGACCGTGCTGCCGATCTCGGGCCTGCTCGCGGAGACAATCATGAACGTCTTCGAAGACGATTCGGTCTCCGCCATCTTCGGCGGCGAGAACCAGCTCTTCTAGCGTTCACGCCTCATGCTCCGCTGGAACCGTGCGTCCTGGAAGGTGACGAGGAGCTCTCTGAACCTGCCGAGCGGGTTGGCTCGAGTGAGAGATCGTCTTGGGCCCTTTCACCGGGCGCTTGGCGCAGTCGACGTTGCCGACGGAAGGTGAAGCTCGGGCACCATGACGTGGTGGGCTCGCCGCTAATCGCGAGCGCCCCGAATGCCACTATTGCAGCGTGAGGCATTCTCACCTCCCGCGAGCTTTTGGGCTTCTCCGTCGAGTTGGGCCACGCAAGCTAGTGCGCCTCGCGCTTCGCCGCACCTGGTCGTCTAACGTTTCGTTTGGACTGCGCGCGGATCTCGACAGGCTGCCGGAGGTACGGCTGGCGCGGATCGCCATCTGCATGGAGCCTCGGGACACAGCATCGTTCAGCGGCTTCGAGGACGAGCTGGACAGAGTCTCAGGGGGAGGCGCCGTCGAGGTCGTCCAGCGCCAGAGCCTTTGTGTGGCCGGAGTGCAGACGCTGTACGTCGCGGTTGACGATTCGGGCGCCCCGATCTACGCGCAGTGGCTTGTGCGCCGCGACGAGCAGGAGGCGTTGCACCGGGCGACTCACGGGCTCTTCCCTCAGCTCGGCGAGGGGGACGCGCTCGTTGAGAGCGCATACACGTTCGTGAGCTACCGAAAGCTCGGCGCGATGGCCGACGGCATGAGGCAGTTGCTGGTGCGCGCGCGCGACGCCGGTGACCGGAGGGTCTTCACGTATGTCGCCGAGGGGAACATCCCCTCTCTTCGGGGATGCGCCAACGTCGGCTTCGTGCCCGACCACCTGCGGCTTGCCACTCTCCGCCTCGGCCTGCGCCGCACGCGCCGCGTTCCCCTCGATGCATCGTCGGAGGCAAGCTGGGCCGCGACTGTCGAGTGACGTCGCGGCGGACGGGCTGACGCAAAGGCCTCAGAACCTCTTTCGAACCAGCTCTTGAAGACAGCCGGTTTCAACCGGCGGGAACCGTGGCATGAACTGATCGATGCTCCGCCCGAGATTTGTCGGTCTCGTCTACATCGTCGTCGGTGTGGCCGTCGCCGCGCAGAAGCATTACTTCAAGCACCTGGACACGATTCGTCTGATCGCCTCGGCGGTGCTCGCGGTCGTCCTCTGGCCACTCCTCTATCTCGGGATCGACCTCCACATCCGCAAGTAGGCAACGACCTGTAGCTAGACTTCGCCGCCGAAATGGCCGGTGAACGAGTCAAGCTCGAGGTCACGGAGCGCGAGGGGCGCGGCTCCGCCGATTCGCGGCGCCTGCGAACACAGGGTCTCGTGCCGGGCGTGCTCTACGGGCGCGGAAAGACTCCGCATCCGTTCGTCGTGCACGAGCGGGAGCTGCGGCGCGCGCTGTCCGGCGATTCGGGGCTGCATGCGATTCTCGACGTCGTCGTCGGTGAGGGAACTGCATACCCGGCGGTGCTCAAGGACTACCAGCAAGAAGTTCCGAGCGGCCGGCTCGCGCACGTCGATCTGCACGAAGTCCGCCTCGACCAGCCGATCCAAACTCAGGTTGCGGTCGAGCTGATCGGCGAGCCCGCCGGCGTGAAGGAAGGCGGCGTCCTCTCGCAGGTCAGCCGCGACCTCAACGTCGAGGCGCTGCCGATGGAGATCCCGGACCACCTCGAGCTCGACGTCAGCGGCATGGCGATCGGCGACTCGCTTCGCCTCGTCGACCTGCCGGCAATGGAAGGCGTCACCTATCTGGACGATCCCGAGGAGACCGTGCTTGCGACCGTGACCATGCCGACGGTCTTCGTCGAGCCCGAGCCCGAAGAGGTCGAGGGCGAGGAGCTCGAAGAGGGCGAGCTGCCCGAGGGCGAGGAGGCTCCGGAGGGCGAGGAGGGCGAGGCTCCGGCCGAAGGCGAGGCTCCCGCAGAGGGCGGCGGCGAGCAGCAGCAGCAGTCCGAGGAGTAGATGCGACTGCTCCGCCGTCGGGGCGAGGAAGCCTCGACGCTCGACCTGCTCGTGGCGGGACTCGGGAACCCGGGCCGCGAGTACGAGCGCACGCGGCACAACGTGGGGTGGATGGTGGTTGACGAGCTCGCGCGGCGCCGCAACGGCTCCTTCCGCACGAAGTTCTCGGGGAAGCTCGCAGAGGTGCGCGACGACGACCTCCGGCTCGCGCTCCTGAAGCCCGAGACGTACATGAACGTGTCCGGCCAATCGGTCGGCGCGGCCGTTCGGTTCTTCAAGGTCGCTCCGGAGTCCCTGCTCGTCGTCCACGACGACGTCGACCTCGAGGCGGGGCGCCTGCAGGTGAGGCTCGGTGGCGGGCTTGCCGGTCACAACGGCCTGCGCTCGATCGCCCAGGTGTTGGGGACGCAGGATTTCCTGCGCCTGCGGATCGGCGTCGGTCGTCCGGGACGGGGCGACAGGCGCCCGGTCGCCGATTACGTGCTCTCGGGCTTCGATCCCGAGATCGACGTCGAGGCGCTCGTCTCGAGAGCGGCTGACGCCGCCGAAACGATCGCGCGCGAAGGCCTCGAGCCCGCCCAACAGCGGTTCAACTGACCCGAACTCGGCACGATCGCGTCACACGGGCCCGACTACCCTGAAGCCCCTGAGGGTGGGTGGGGGCTTGGGATGGGCGAGCGGGCGAGGTGGGCCCGGATGAGACGCGCCGGATGAGGCGGCCGGACGGCGCCTACTACTGGAGCCTTGCGGGCCGCGGAGCCCTAGTGCCGCGCGGTTACCATGAGCCCCGCGGAACCCCGGTTCCGTCAGTCGTCATGGACCCACCTGTCCTCCATCCGTTCGTGCGCGAGCTCGCCGACAGCGAGCGCTTCCGCGCGTTCCTCGAAGCGCTGCCCGACACGCGCGCCCGGGTGTCGGAGCCCGCGTTTCCGCTCCTGCTGGCGGCGATCTACGAGGAGCTCGCGCGCCCGCTCGTCGTGCTGGCGCCGGAGGACGCCGACGCGCGCGACGCCGCCGAGGCCGCGGGCTGGTTTCTCGGGGACGAGCGCGTCGCGCTCCTGCCCAGCCGCGGCGTGTCCTGGGGCTCCGGGCTCGACCCGCCGCCGCATCTCGTCGGCGAGCGGGCGAGGGCCCTCGACGTGCTCGCCGCGGGCGGCCTCGTCAGCGCCTCCGCGGCCGCGCTCGCCGAAGGGATGCCGCCTCCGGACGTGCGCCCGGCGGCTCTCCATATCGCGCCGGGCGACGAGCCCGGCATCGACGCGATCGCCGAGCACCTCGCCCTTGCGGGCTACGAGCGAGTCGAGCAGGCGCAGGAGCGCGGCCAGTTCGCGCTCCGCGGCGGCATCGTCGACGTCTATCCGACAACCGGCCGCGAGCCGCTGCGGATCGAGCTCTTCGGAGACGAGGTCGAGAGCATCCGCGTCTTCTCACCCTTCACGCAGCGAACGCTGCATCCGGTCGACTCGGCGACCATCTACCCGGCCGCCGAGCGCCGGCTCGATCTCGTCGAGCCGCGCCTCGCGGACGACGAAGACACAGCGCCGCTCCCCACGGACCTGATCGTGCCGATTCCGGCCGGACCGGACTTTGTCTGGCAGCCGGGCGAAGTGCACAAGGTCTGGGAAGAGGAACAGCTCGAGCCCGTGCCCCTCGATCGTGCGATCGAGCTCGACCCGTTGCCGGCCGGTCAGCCCTTCGCCTTCGAGGCCCAGCGGCCCGCGATCGCCGCACGCGGGCTCGCCGAGGCCGAGAACGAGCTCCGCGCACTCGTGCGCGCCGGGCTGCGCACGGCCGTCGCCTTCCCGCACCAGGGAGAAGCGCTCCGAACCCAAAACCTCCTGCGCCGGGTCGAGGCGCGCCTGATCGAGCCCGGAGAGGACCTACCCGCTGAGGCGGAGCTCCTCTTCGCCGTCAGCCCGGCCCGCCGCGGCTTCGTCTGGCGTGAGCTCGGGCTCGCCCTCCTCCCGGACACACAGGTCTTCCGCCGCCGCTCGAGAGGGCGCGCAGGCCCGATCGGCCGCGCCCTCCAGTCGTTTGCCGAGTTGCGCACGGGCGACTACGTCGTCCACGAGGACCACGGCGTCGGCAAGCTGCTCGGCTTCCAGACGAGAGAGATCGCCGGCATCACGCGCGACTACCTTCAACTCGCCTTCCGCGGCGAGGACCGGCTGTACGTCCCGCACGAGCAGGTCGGCAAGGTCTCGCGCTACATCGGCGCTGACGCAACCGTGCCCGCCCTCTCGAAGCTCGGCGGCAAGGCGTGGCACCTGCTCAAGACCCGCGCCCGCGCCGCGATCCACGAGCTCGCCGGCGAGCTGATTCAGCTCTACGCACAGCGCCAGAACGCGCCGGGCTTCTCCTACGACCTGGCCCAGGACTGGCTGGAGCGCCTGGAGACGTCCTTCCCTTACCAGGAGACGCCCGACCAGCGCACGGCGATCGAGGCCGTGAAGGAAGACCTCGAGGCGCCGCGCCCGATGGACCGCCTGGTCTGCGGCGACGTCGGCTTCGGCAAGACCGAGGTCGCGGTGCGGGCCGCCTTCGCCGCCGCGCTGAACGGCAAGCAGACGCTGATGCTCGTCCCGACGACGGTGCTCGCCCAGCAGCACTGGAACACGTTTCGCGAGCGCTACCGGGACTTCCCCGTGCGGGTCGAGATGGTCTCCCGCTTCCGCAAGCCCGCCGACGTGAAGAAGGTGCTCGCCGAGTTCGCCGACGGCAAGGTCGAGGTGCTGATCGGGACGCACCGGATCCTCTCCCGAGACGTGATCCCGAAGGAGCTCGGGCTCGTCATCGTCGACGAGGAGCAGCGCTTCGGCGTCGCGCAGAAGGAGCTCCTCCGCGCGCTGCGGCTCGAGGTGGATGTGCTCGCCCTGACGGCCACGCCGATTCCGCGCACGCTGCACATGTCGCTCTCCGGGCTGCGCGACATCTCGGTGATCGAGACCCCGCCCGAGGGCCGCCGCCCGATCAGGACGCACGTCGGTGAGTACGACGAGGAGCTCGTCAAGACCGCCCTCGAGCGCGAAACGGCTCGCGGCGGCCAGGCGTTCTACCTGCACAACCGCGTCGAGACGATCGACGAGGCGGCCGAGCGCCTCCGCCAGCTCGCGCCGGGCCTGCGCTTCATCGTGGCGCACGGGCAGATGCGGGAGGGTGAGCTTGAGGAGCGCATGCTCTCGTTCCTGCGGGGCGATGCGGATGTGCTCGTCTCGACGACGATCATCGAGTCGGGCCTCGACATCCCCCAGGCGAACACGCTCGTCGTCGAGCGGGCCGATGCGCTCGGGCTCGCCCAGCTCTACCAGATCCGCGGGCGCGTCGGCCGCTCGGATCTCCTCGCGCACTCGTACCTCTTCTATCCCGACGCCTCCGACCTGACGCCGGAGGCCCGCGCCCGCCTCGCGACGCTCGCCGACCACACCGAGCTCGGCGCCGGCTTCGCGATCGCGATGCGCGACCTTGAGATCAGGGGTGCGGGAGAGCTGCTCGGCGCGGAGCAGCACGGCCATCTGGCAGCACTCGGCTTCGAGCTCTACGTCGAGCTGCTCGGCGAGGCCGTCGCGGAGCTCGCGGGCGAACGGAGGATCGCTCCCCGCCCGGTTCGGGTCGACGCCAGGATCGACGCCTACGTGCCGGCGGAGTACATCCCGGCCGAGGCGCAGAAGATCGACCTGCACCGGCGGCTCGTGCTCACCGAGTCGGAGGACGAGCTCGCCGAGCTGGAGGCGGCGACGATCGACCGCTTCGGGCCGTTGCCAGAGCCGGTCGGCAACCTGTTCGCGATTCAGGCCGCGAAACTGAAGCTCGCCCTGCTCGGCGCCGACTACCTCGTGTTCAAGGGCGGGCGCTCGACCGTCGGCCCGCTTCATCTGGGCTCCGAGGACCTACGGGCGCTGCGGGCCCGGGTCGACACGGCGATCTATGCGACCGCCCGAAATGAAGTTTCGGTTAAGCACGAGGCGTTCCCGGAAGCCCTCCAGCTGGTCGATGCTATACTCGAAACGCGCCGAGCAGCGTAAGTAATCTCGCTGCAAAAGGCGCTCTTTTCATGACAAAGCTCCGTTTTTTCGCGCTCGTTGCCGTCGGCCTCATGGCCGTCGCATTTGCGTCCGGCTGCGGCAGCTCGAGCAAGAGCGTCGGCGCGGACGAGGTCGCAATCGTCGGCAATTGCGCGATCTCGAAAGAGCAGTTCAACCACCTGCTCGATCAGGCCAGGAAGAGCTACAAGGCGCAGAAGCAGCCCTTCCCCGCCGCCGGGACCCAGCAGTACACCGCGCTTCGGAAGCAGGCGATGCAGTTCCTCGTCCAGCGCTGCGAGTTCAACCAGAAGGCGGCGGACCTCGGCGTCAAGGTGACCGACGCCGACGTCGACAAGGCGCTCCAGACGCTGAAGGCGCAGTACTTCGGCAAGGGCGGAGAGTGCGACGCGACGTGCGAGAAGAAGTTCCTCGTGCAGATCGCGAAGCAGGGCCTGACCGTGAAGCAGGTGCGCGAGGACGTGCAGGCCAACGTCGTCCAGAACAAGCTCTACACCAAGGTCACCGACGGCATCACGGTCTCCGACACGGAGATCGCCGATTACTACAAGAAGAACAAGCAGCAGTACGTCCAACCGGAGAGCCGCGACGTCCGGCACATCCTCGTCAAGAAGCGCTCCCTCGCCGATTCGCTCTACCAGCAGCTGAAGAACGGTGGCAACTTCGCGGCGCTCGCAAAGAAGTACTCCCAGGATCCGGGCTCGAAGACAATGGGCGGGAAGCTGACGGTCTCGAAGGGCCGGCAGGTGCCCGAGTTCGACGCGGTCGCCTTCAAGCTCAAGGTTCACGAGCTCGCGAAGCCGGTCAAGACGCAGTACGGCTGGCACATCATTCAGGCGCTGACCCCGATCAAGAAGGCGAAGACGACGCCGCTGTCCCAGGTCACCGCCGCGATCAAGCAGCAGCTCCTCCAGTCGAAGAAGCAGGAGGAGATGAAGAAGTGGGTCGACGACACGTCGAAGAGCTTCGCGAAGAAGACGACCTACCAGGTCGGGTACGCGCCGCCGGCGACTACGGCGACCACCCCCGTCGCGACCACGAAGTAACCGCTTGTCGCTCGCGGACGCGCTCCTCGAGCTGCAGGAGCTGACCGAGCGTCTACGGCGTGACTGCCCCTGGGATCGGGAGCAGACCGTTCGCACGATCGTGCCGCACACGGTCGAAGAGGCGTACGAGGTCGCCGACGCCGCGCTCGGCGACCGCCCCGACAAGCTCCTCGACGAGCTGGGCGACCTCCTCTTCCAGGTCTACTTCCTCGCGCTGCTCCTTCAGGAACAGGGCCAGGGAGACCTCGAGCAGGCGGCGCGGGGAATCCACGCGAAGCTCGTCACGAGGCATCCCCACGTCTTCGGTGACGCGGAGGCGAAGACGCCTGGCCGCGTCCGTGAGCGCTGGGAGCAGCTGAAGACCGAGCAGGAGGGGCGGGAAGGGATCTTTCACGACGTCCCCGAGACGCTGCCCGCCCTGCTCATGGCCCGCAAGGTGCAGCGCCGCGCCGTGGCCGTCGGGTTCGAGTACCCGAACGTCGCGGAGGCACTCGAGGATCTGCGCAGCGAGCTGGCCGAGCTCGAGGTGGAGCTCGCCGGCGCCGACGAGCCTGCACCCGAGGTCGCGCCGGACGAGCGGGTCGCGGAGGAGCTCGGCGATCTGCTGTTCGCCACGGTCAACGTCGCCAGAAGGCTGAACGTGGATCCCGAGCTGGAGCTACGCCGCGCGAGCGAGCGTTTCGTCACCCGGGTGGAACGGGCGGAGCAGCTTGCGGCAGACTCCGGCGAGCGCTTCGCCGCGCTCGAGCTCGGCGAGCAGGACCGTTACTTCGACCGGGCGAAGGAGGAGCTATGAGTCGAATCTCTTCGGTACACGCGCGCCAAATTCTCGATTCGCGCGGGAATCCGACGGTCGAGGTTGAGGTCGGGATGGAGTCAGGCGCCTTCGGGCGCGCCGCGGTACCCTCTGGCGCATCCACGGGGCAGTTCGAGGCCGTCGAGCTCCGCGATGGCGGTGATGCGTACGGCGGCAAAGCTGTGACGCGCGCCGTCGCGAACGTCAACGGGGAGATCGCGAAGGCCGTAGTCCTGGAGTTCGCCGCGAGCCAGGAGACGCTCGACCGCGCGCTGATCGAACTCGACGGAACCCCGAACAAGAGCCGACTCGGAGCCAACGCGATCCTTGGTGTTTCGCTCGCCGCGGCCAGAGCTTTCGCTGCGGACGAGGGAGTTCCGCTCTATCGCTGGGTGGGCGGTGCTGAGGCCCACGTGCTGCCGGTCCCGCTGCTCAACGTCGTCAACGGCGGCGCGCACGCGGCGAACTCGCTCGACCTCCAGGAGTTCATGATCGTCCCCGGCGGGGCGGAGACCTTCTCCGAGGGCCTGCGGATCGCGGTCGAGGTCTACCACACCCTGAAGGCGCTGCTCGAGGAACGGGGGCTCGCGACCGCAGTCGGCGACGAAGGCGGCTTTGCGCCGGACTTCGGCTCCAGCGAGGAGGCGATCGAGGCGATCCTCGAAGCGGCCGACCGTGCCGGGCATCTCGACAGGATCGCGATCGCGCTCGATCCTGCGATGAGCGAGCTGCTCACCGGCGAGCGTTATCGCTTCGAGGGCAGGGACGAGTCTGCCGAGACCCTCGTCGACTACTGGGCCGGGCTCGTCGAGAGCTACCCGATCGTCTCCCTCGAGGACGGGGCCGGGGAGGACGATTGGAGCGGCTGGAAGGGCCTCACCGAACGGCTCGGCGACCGCGTCCAGTTGATCGGCGACGATCTCTTCGTCACGAATGTCGAGCGCTTCGAGCGCGGGATCGAGGAGCAAGTCGCAAACGCGATCCTGATCAAGGTGAACCAGATCGGCACGCTCACCGAGACGCTCGACGCGATCGCGCTCGCCCGCTCGGCGGGCTACGGCGTCGTCATGTCGCATCGCTCCGGCGAGACGGAGGACACGACGATCGCCGACCTCGCGGTGGCGACGAACGCGGGACAGATCAAGACGGGAGCGCCCTCGCGGACCGACCGCGTCGCGAAGTACAACCAACTCCTGCGGATCGAAGAAGAGCTGGGGTCGGAGGCCGTCTATCCCGGCTGGGACGCGTTTCCGCGACGAAGGTCGACACTCGGATAGTCGATGTCGGGCGGAGCCGGGTTCATCCCGGCGCAGCCAAAGCTCTGTAAGGGCGAGCCCATCGGCTGTGTCGTTCCTCGCGAATCGTGCCCTAAGTCGCAGAAAGTGCGAAGCACTTTTTGCGAGTCCCAGGCCCGTGGCCCGGGACCTTGCTTGAAATTTTCTGCCAACAAGGCCAAGCTGAGATGGACAACGACGTACGCTGAGCCGTTGTCTGCGGCCCTTCGGCTCCTTATCGGGAGGAACCAGAGTTGGCCGCCAACAACGGAGATGACCAGCGCTTCGACCTCGTCTGCGAGGGCGGCGGCGTCAAGGGGATCGGTCTGGCAGGCGCGTACTCCATGCTCGAACAGCAGGGGTGGAAGCCGCAGAACGTCGCCGGAACCTCGGCCGGTGCGATCACCGCGGCGGTGATCGCCGCCGGCTACACGTCGGCCGAGGTTCGCGACATCACGTTCGGGCTCGACTATCGCCGGTTCGAGGACCGCTCCTGGGAGGACCGGATTCCTTTCATGGGGAAGCCCCTCAGCGTCCTGGTCACGAACGGCATCTACAAAGGGGACGAGTTCATCCGCTGGATGAGGGAGATCCTCGCCGCGAAGGGCGTGCGGACGTTCGCCGACCTGCACACCGACTCCGACGACGAGAAGTACCGCTCGCGGCTCCAGGTGATCGCCTCCGACCTCACCAGCCGCCAGCTGCTCGTCTTGCCCCGCGACGCCGGCGTCCTCGGCCTCGACCCGGACGAGCTCGAGGTCGCACTGGCGATCCGGATGAGCATGTCGATCCCGGTCTTCTTCCGGCCGGTCCGGGTCGCCGACAAGACGGGCCAGGATCACGTGATCGTCGACGGCGGGATCCTCTCGAACTTCCCGGTCTGGCTGTTCGACTGCGCCGACGACGAGGTGCCGGAGTGGCCGACGTTCGGGCTCCTGCTCGTCGAGCCGGACCCGAAGACCCCGATCGCGTCGCGCATTCCGGAGCCGGTGCCCGCCCCGCTCGGCGCACGTGGGCTGTCGCAACTCTTCTCGGGGCTCTTCCACACGATGATGGAAGCGCACGACCGCCTCTACATCGAGAAGGCGCAGTTCGCCCGCACGATCCCGATCCCGACGCTAGGCGTCCGCACGACGGAGTTCGACCTCCCGCGCAGCCGGGCGCAGGAGCTGTACGACTCGGGCCGTGGCGCCGCCGAGAAGTTCCTGGCGAACTGGGACTTCGACGCGTACCTCGCCGCGTTCAGAAGCGGAAAGAAGCAGTCCCGCACCGAGGAGGTTGCCACGATCTATCGAAAGCAGGGAGCCGTTGTCTAGCTCGGCCACATCCGCACCGCGAGCGCTTGCGCTCCGCCGTCGCCGCAATGGGGCGGGCGAGCTGGCCATCTCGGCCGCAGAATCGGTGTCGTTTCCCGAGCTCGTCTGGGCGCACTATCTGCACGTCGAGGAGATCCACAAGAACGGTGATCTGCACAGCCCCGCCGAGGCCGAGTACAGGGAGAAGCTGGACCGGTTCGTCGCCGAGAACGGCCGGATCGTGAACGCGTACTGGTGCACGAGCGAAGCCTCGGGTATCGCATTGACGGAGAAGCCCGGCACGCGGGTCTGGGGCTTCCTGTGGCGTCGCCACTCCAACATCCGCCTGCACAGCGCGACCGACTGGGTGACCAGGCGCGCTCCCGAGATCGGACACGGGCTGCACACCTGCGAGACGCTCGCGATCCGCGTCACGGAAGTCCTCAGCGGGACGAGCGAGCGGATCGCCATGCAGTGGATCCTCTCGGTCGCGGCCTATCTCCTCGGAATCGTCGACCAGAGCGACGGGAAGCCCGCCCACGCAGTCGAGGCCAGGACGGTCAAGCGGGCGCGATCCGAGCTCGCCCAGGTCGAGACGTACTACGACCGGGCCGGGGAGAAGACGGGGCGGCTCATCTACTTCTGGGGAATGATGCTCGGCCTCGGCGTCCTCGCGGTGATCGGAAGCGCCGTCTACGCGCTCTTCTGGCAGCTCGACGTCAAAGCGGTCGACACCGAGCAGTTCTTCATCTGCTACACGATGGGCGCCGTCGGGGCGCTCGTCAGCGTGATGGCGAGGATGACGGCAGGAGGCAGCTTCACGATCGACTACGAGGTGGGGCGGCCCGCGCTGCGGCGCCTGGGGAGCTTCCGGCCGATCATCGGCGCGATCTTCGCCATCGTCCTCTATTTCTCCCTGCGCGGCGGCCTGATTCAGATTCATGCCGGCAACGGCAACCCCACGGCGTTCTTCTACGGTGCGCTTGCCTTCGCCGCGGGGTTCAGCGAGCGGCGAGCGAAGATCATCACCGGGGGCGCAGCCCGGTTCCTCGGGGAGCAGGAGCCGGACGAGGACGAGCCGAAGAAAGCCCCGCCGCATGCGCCCAAGGGTCGTCGAGCTGCGGCTACCGGGAGCGCGGATTGAGGGCGGTGCTGGAACGTGCCACGCTCGGAGAGAACTTGACGGAGTCGACCGAGCTTCCCGACCGACTCTCGCTCCGCACCGGAGACGAGACGTCAGTCCTGCTGCCGAGTCGGGCCGGTGCCGGCTACGTGTGGGAGGCGACGGTCGACGATGAGGAGGTCGTCAAGGCCTTGACACGGTTCGAACCTGCCGATGACGCGGCCATCGGCCAACGGACGTTCAGCCCGAACGAGCTTCTGAGCGTTCGGGGTCAACGAGCGGGCACGACGCGTGTCCACCTGGTCCAACGACGGACATGGGAACAAGACGTGGAGCCGATCGGAGCTCACGTCATCACAGTCAACGTCGCCGACGAAGCAGAGGCGACCGAGCGAGGAGGTTCGTAGTGAGCAATGCAGTCAACGGAGGCCTTCGCCCCCGAGCAGTGCAGCGGTTCGGGTGGGTCCCTGATCTTCCGGACGCGCGAGACTTCATGTATTCGGCGCCGGAAGCGGTCCTGACGAAGCTTCCGACAAAGGTCGACCTGAGGCCGAAGATGCCGAAGATCTACGACCAGGGTGAGCTCGGCAGCTGCACGGCGAACGCGATCGGCGCGGCGTTCGAGTTCGAGCAGATCAAGGAGGGGCAGAAGGACTTCATGCCCTCGCGCCTCTTCATCTACTACAACGAGCGCGCTATGGAAGGCACGGTCGATACCGATAGCGGCGCGATGATCCGTGACGGGATCAAGAGCGTGGCGAAGGTCGGCGTCTGCCAGGAGACGACCTGGCCGTACGACATCCCGAAGTTCACGGAGAAGCCGCCCAAGACCGCGTATACCGAGGCGAAGAAGCACCAGGCGCTGATCTACCGGCGCGTGCTGGCGAACTTGCACCAGATGCAGGGTTGCCTCGCTTCGGGCCTGCCGTTCGTCTTCGGGTTCTCGGTCTACGAGAGCTTCATGAGCGCCGACGTCGCAAAGACCGGTGAGGTGCCGCTGCCCCCGCGGGGCGAGCAGCTGATCGGCGGTCACGCGGTGCTCGCCATCGGCTACGACGACAAGATCCAGCGGTTCATCGTCCGCAACTCGTGGGGCACGGGCTGGGGCTTGAAGGGCTACTACACCATGCCGTACGGCTACCTGACCGACCCGGGGCTGGCTCGGGACTTTTGGGCCATCCACGCCGTCGAGCCCGATACGGCCAAGCGCCGGACGACGAGGAGGAAGACGACCGCGAGGAAGAAGACCACGACCGCGCGGAAGCGGTAAGCGGTCAGGCAGGCGCTGAGCATGAGCGCGGACTACGACCCGGGGCCACCGCAGGCGATCGCCTCGCTCTGCCTGCGGTGCCCCCTGCCGGGCAAGCCGAAGGCGTTCTGGACCGCGTGGGGCCCCGTCTTCTACCGGGGCCGCCTGGACGGGACGGCCCGCGTCCTCTGCATCGCCTCGGATCCGGGGCCGACGGAGCGGATCGCCCACCGGACGCTCGTCGGCGACGCGGGCCAGCGGGTGCAGGGGTTCCTCTCGAAGCTCGGGCTGACGCGCTCCTACCTCTGCGTGAACGCGTTTCCGTACGCGCTGCATCCGAGCTTCGGGGCGGACGCCCCGGGGCTGCTCGCAGAGCCCGCGCAGCTGGCCTGGCGCAATCAGTTCTACGACGCCGTGCGGCCGGGCGCGGTCGATGCGGTGATCGCTTTTGGCGGGAATGCGCAGAAGGCCTTCGACCTGTGGGTGCACCCGCCGAGCGTTCCGGTCGAGCGGATTCCGCATCCGAGTAGTCGCGACGAGGGAACGCTCCTGCGCGAGTGGCACGATGCGATCGTGAGGCTGCGCCAGCACGTCGCCCCTGACTCCGACGGCGACGCGAGCGGCGCCAATTACGGCGCGTCGTTTCGGGAGGCCGACTATGCCGCGATTCCGCGGCGCGACCTGCCGTTCGGCGTGCCCGCGTTCCTCGGCGACGACTCCGCGGGCAGGCAGGGACATTCTCGCCATAACAACTGCGTCGCCCGACCCAGTCCGGACGACGGTCACACGCTGATCTGGACGGCGCCGAAGGACGGCTCGCACTGAGCGAGTTCGCGCGCGTCCCGGTCGATCCGCTCGACGGCCCGACGTTCGCCCTGGGCGGGCGAGTCGTGACGATGAACGACGACAAGCAGGTTCTCGACGACGGCGTCGTCTACGTCGACAAGGGATCGATCGCGGCAGTTCAGTCCGCCGGCGTGCCGGCGCCCGCGGGCTTCGACGGCGTCAAGGTGCTGGAGACGAAAGGGACGATCTATCCCGGCCTGATCGACCTGCACGACCACCTGAGCTACAACGCCCTTCAGCTCTGGGACGTCCCGAAGCGCTTCACGAATCGCGATCAGTGGGCCCAGGGCGACCTGTATCGCAAGCTGGTCACCGGGCCGATGAAGGCTCTCGGCCACACGCCGAAGTACGTCCCTGCCGTCGTCCGCTACGTCGAGTGCAAGTGCCTCGTGGGCGGGACGACGACGACGCAGGGCATGACGCTCTCGAGCGTCGCCGGCATCCAGCACTTCTACAAGGGGATCGTCAGGAACGTCGAGCAGACGGGCGACCCGGATCTGCCCCAGGCGGGCACGCATATCGCCGACGTCGACGCGAAGGAGCACGAGAAGTTCCTCAAGCGCCTGCAGAGCTTCGACTGCCTGCTCCTGCATCTGAGCGAGGGCACCGACGACGCGGCCCGCGCGCACTTCCTGGCCCTCCGGGCGCCGTCGGGGGAGTGGGCGATCACCGGCTCGCTCGCCGGGATTCACTGCGTCGCCCTCCAGAAGAAGGACTTCCAGGTGCTGGCGAAGGCCAAGGCGGGGATGGTCTGGTCACCGCTCAGCAACCTCCTGCTCTACGGGCAGACCGCCGACGTGGGCGCCGCGCGCGAGGCGGGCGTGCCGATGGCGCTCGGCCCGGACTGGTCGCCGAGCGGGAGCAAGAACCTGCTCGGGGAGCTGAAGGTGGCGCGGCTCGTCAGCGGGCTCGGCGGCGACAGCTTCTCCGACTTCGAGCTGCTGTCGATGGCGACGCGCAACGCGGCGGAGATCCTCCACTGGGACAAGCAGGTGGGCACGCTCGCGGGCGGCAAGCGCGCCGATCTCCTCGTCGTCGCGGGCGCCGGCGGAGACGCGCACGGTCATCTCTTCACCCGCAGCGAGCACGACGTCGAGCTCGTCGTCGTCAACGGCGTGCCGCGCTACGGCGCGAGCCAGATCATGCGGCACCTCCTGGGGGAGGCTGTGGCGAAGGCGGAGGCGGGCTCGATCGGGGGGCGGGCCCGGCTCCTCTATCTCGTTCAGCCGAGCGGCGATCCCGTCGTCGGCGGACTGACGCTCAAAGCGGCGACCGACCTGCTCTCGGACGGCCTGAAGCACCTGCCCGACCTCGCGAAGGACCTGATCGCGCGGCCCCAGCTCGACGCCGACGCGTTGCTGCTCGTCCTCGACCACGACGAGGACGACGGGACCGACCAGCGCCCGCACCTGCCGCTGAACGGGGACTTCACGGCGATGCTGACGGAAGCCGCCGGGTCAACCCCGCTGGCCGACCTGCTCGTGCCGCTGACTCTTGACCCGTTAACGGTCTCCGACGATGCCCAGTTCGTCGAGACGCTGACGAAGGAGGCGAACCTACCGAAGGAGGTAGCTGCTCATGTCACCGATCTCTTCTGAGCCCTAGCCCCATGGCCAGACAGCGACGAGCGCCGCAGAAGCGCGCTGCGGCGAAGAGACCTTCCGCCCGGACGACCTACGTCGAGGCGGTCGCCGACGAAACCTCGGCCAACCTGCAGAAGATCGAGCACATCGTCGTCCTCATGCTCGAGAACCGGTCGTTCGACCACATGCTCGGCTACCTCAGCCTCGAGGGCGCCCGCTCGGACGTCGACGGCCTGCAGGCGAGCATGTCGAACAGCTACAAGGGCAAGCGCTACAAGGTTCGGCACCTCCAGCGAACGGCGCTGACGAAGGACGAGGACCCGTGCCACGGCGGCGCCTGCATCGCCGAGCAGGTCTCGAACAACATGGGCGGCTTCGTCTCCAACTTTGCGAAGAGTCGCCCGAAGGCGAAGCTGGTCGACGTCGTGATGGGCTACTACAACGGCAGCGACCTGCCCGTCTACGACCATCTGGCGCGGGAGTTCTGCGTCTGCGATCGCTGGTTCGCGTCGGTGCCGGGTGCGACCTGGCCGAACCGGCTCTACGCGGTCGCGGGCCGCGCCGCCGGCAGCAAGGATCCGAAGAAGGTTCCGATCTACGACGAGCCCTCGTTCGTCCGGCACCTCGAAAGCCACAAGGTCTCGTGGCGCTGGTACTCGCACGATGTCGGCACCCTGCGCTTCAGCGACAGCAAGTTCTACCTCGGCTACCTCGACAAGTTCGCGTACTTCGACCGGCGCAGCTTCCTGGCGCCGCGGAACTTCCTCGACGACGCGAAGAACGGGAAGCTGCCGGCCGTCTCGTGGATCGATCCGAACTTCGTCGACGTCTCCTTCATCGGGCCGTCGGGATCGAATGACGATCACCCGCCCTCCGACATCAAGGCGGGCCAGGAGCTCGTGCTCAAGGTCTACAGCGCGCTCGTCAAGAGCCCGAACTGGAGCAAGACGATGCTCGTCGTCACGTATGACGAGCACGGCGGGTTCTTCGACCACGTGCTGCCGCCCGCCGCGGCGGACGACAAGCCGGCCTTCCGGACCTACGGCGTGCGGGTCCCGTCGCTCGTCGTCTCTCCGTACACGCCCCGCTCCAGCGTCTCCAGCGTCGTCTACGACCACACGTCGATCATCAAGACGGTCCTGCTGCGCTTCTGCATGAAGAACGGCCAGATTCCGGACATGGGCGCGCGGGTGCGGAATGCGAACCATCTGGGCGACACGTTGAGCCTCGGGAGCCCGAGGCCGCCGACGCCCGAGCAGGCCTTCCGGGACGCTCTCGACCGCATCAGCAGCTGGCGCACGGAGGTCTTCCGGAGCAGGATGCTGATGGAGCCGCTCACGGAGCCGGCCGATCCGCGGAACCTGAACGATCTCCAGCAGCAGGTCCTGGCCGCAAAGCGCGAGTTGCGGAAACGAGGCCTGCCGGAAGGACAGCCTTAGGCGCGCACGGCGCAGAAGTGCAGGAAGAGTGGGTAGCGCGACCAGCGGGGATGGTCGGGCGCCCCGATTTCGCGGAGCGCTTCGATGCTGAGCCCCGCGGCCAAGAGAGCGTCGAAGTAGTCCTGGAGCGTCCAGTGCCTACTCTCGAACGTCATTCGTAGCCCCCCGGGGTCCAGTTCATCGCGGTAGCGCCGCCGGTCGAAGTAGTCCTCGGTCATGACGAGGCGGCTCTCCGGGTGCTCTCGGTCGAGTTGGTGGCCCGAGTTCATCGGATGCACGACCGCCGCGACAAACCGGCCGCCGGGCTCGAGCACGCGGGCCGCTTCCCGCACAGCCCCCTGCATGTCGTCGATGTCCATCAGAGACATGAACGCGATCGCGAGGTCGGCAGCGCCGTCTTCTAAGGGCAGGTCTGAAGCCAATGTCCAGGGTCAGCCGACCGGGCGGCGGGACCAGCGGCAAGAACCGATCACGGTGGTGGCGCCAGTAGCTGTCGTGATCCGGCTCTCGGGCCCACCGAACCCAGTCCGGCGCACGCTGCTCTCACGCGTCTTGAAGGCTCATCGGCTGAAAGTCTGCCCGAGTCTCTCGGTACGCTGAGGACATCGCCGCTCAGATGCCTCGCCGGACGAAGATCGTCGCGACGATCGGCCCTGCGTCATCGTCGCGCGAGACCCTGCTCGCGCTCGCGGAAGCCGGGATGAACGCCGCGCGCCTCAACTTCTCGCATGGGACACACGAGGAGCACGCGGAGCGGACGCGGCTCGTGCGCGAGATCGAAGAGGAGATCGGCCGCCCGATCGCAGTCATCGCCGACCTCCAGGGGCCGAAGGTACGGATCGGCGATCTGGCCGAGCCGGTCACGCTCGAGCGGGGCGCCCAGATCGTCGTCGCGGCACAGGACACCGCCCGCGCCGATGAGCTGCCGGTCAGTCCGACTGCCGTCTGCGAGGTGCTGCAGATCGGGCACGAGATCCTGATCGACGACGGGCTCGTCAGGTTGCGCGTCGAGAGCGTCGATCGCGGCCGCGCGCGCTGCGTCGTCGTCGCTGGCGGCATCGTCGAGACGCACAAGGGCGTCAACGTGCCCGGTGTGCCGGTGCCGATCCCGTCGCTGACGCGGAAGGACATGGATGACCTGGACTTCGCGCTCGATCTCGGTGTCGATTTCGTCGCCCTGTCGTTCATCCGCTCGGCTGCGGACGTCCGGGACCTGCGCGAGCTGATTACCGCTTCGCGCGCCGAGACGCATGTGATCGCGAAGATCGAGAAGGCCGAAGCGGTCGATTCGCTCGACGCGATTCTCGTCGAGACGGATGCGGTGATGGTCGCGCGCGGCGACCTCGGCGTCGAGATCGGCGCCGCGCTCGTGCCGCTCGTGCAGAAGCGGATCATCCTGGCCGCGCTCGAGCGCGCAAAGCCGGTGATCACGGCGACGCAGATGCTCGAGTCGATGATCCACCAGCTCGAGCCAACGCGGGCCGAGGCGAGTGACGTCGCCAACGCGATCCTCGACGGGAGCTCTGCGCTGATGCTGTCCGGCGAGACGGCTCGCGGCGAGTATCCCGTCGAGACCGTCGCGTACATGGATCGGATCGCCCGAGCCGTCGAGCCGAGTCTCGGCTACCGCCATGAGCTGCCGGAAGCGAGCGAGGAGCCCACGGTCGGGCAGGCGATGTCGAATGCGGCCTGTGATCTCGCCGAGTCGCTCGGCGCGGGCGCGCTCCTCGTACCGACCTTTACGGGCGCGACCGCGTCTGCGGTCGCTCGGCTTCGCCCCCGCAGGCCGATCATCGGCATGTCGCATCACGTCTACGCCTTGCGGCAGATGGCGATCGAGTGGGGCGTGACCCCGATGTTGATGCAGGAGGCCGTGGACGTGGAGGACATCTGGACGCGGTCGGTCGACGCCGCCCGCGCGAGCGGGCTCGTGGATGAGGGCGACCTCGTCGTCATCACCGCGGGCACGGCGGTCAACCTCCCGGGCACGACGAACGTGATCAAAGTGGATCTTGCATAGCGCTTCGCTTCGCTCGCTTCACGGGGGAAACTAACGCCTGCGTTTGGCCTACACCGCTACTAGGGAAACCCAGACACTCTCCGCATGCTTTTACCGGGAGCGATGTTTCCCCCGTGCCTCCTTCACGGTTCCGGGTCGCTGGCTGAGTGTTGGCCTCCCGCCGGGCAAAGCCCGGCTCCGGCCGCGATGCTGCGACACGTGACCAACGGCAGGTGCGGTGTCGTCCCTCGGGCCACGTCCGGGGCCTGGCCCGAGCCAGGGCCGCCCGAGACCTGTCCAGGGCCTGGCCCTAGCCAGGGCCGCTCGAGACCTGTCCAGGGCCTGGCCCTCGCCACGGCACGCAAGTACGGGTGTGGGGTCTTCGGATCCGACAATCGGCGACCCTTGCGCGGGGTCTCGCCACCGTGGAGGACGGTGACCGCCGCCCGCGAAAGACATGGCCGACATGGCTCGTTCGGCTCCACGACGTCGCGGGCGACGACCCGCAGCTTCGCGCATCCTTCTGCGCTGGCTCGGCGTGGCCGTGATCTTGTTCGTCGCGTTCCTCTACTCACAGCCGCTTCGCAGCTACTTGTCCACCCGTGATGCGGTGGCGAGCCGGTCGCAGGAGGTGCGCCTGCTCCGTGCTCAGAAGCTGCGGCTCGAGCGCCGGCTCGCGGAGGCCGACACGCCCGCCGCGCTCACCCGCGAGGCGCGCGGGATCGGCTACGTCAAACCGGGCGAGCGCCTCTTCATCGTCAAGGGCATCGCCGGCTGGCGCCGCCAGCACGAAAAGAATCCGCGCTAGCGCGAACCACGCGGCTACGTTTCGTCGGCCATGGACGATCGGGAGGTGATTGAGCTCCAGTTGGGCCGCCGTCCGCGCGCGTTCCGGCGCGTCGTCGTCCGCTGTCCGTTCGGCGCGCCCGCGGTCACCGAGCAGTCCGCCTACGACGAGTCGGGCGATCCGTTCCCGACGACGTTTTACGTCACCTGCCCGCAGCTCGTCGCCGCGATCTCGAGGCTCGAGGCGGCCGGCGGAGTCGAACGCTGGAGCGAGGCCGCTCAGAGCAAGCCGGCCCTTGCCGCCAGCCTTGCCCGCGCGACTGACGAGCAGCGTCGCGTACGTACCGAGCTGGCCGCCGGAGACCCAGGCCCCGACGGCGGAGCCTCGCTCGAGCTCGGCATCGGCGGCTCGCACAATCCCGAGCAGCTCAAATGCCTGCACGCGCACGCCGCGTTCGCGCTGGCCCGCCCGGGCTACGAGCTCGGCGAGCGGATCCTCGCGGAGATCGACCCACTCTGGCCTCGGACTTGTTGCATGAACGCCCGCGGCGTGGCCGTATCATCCGGCGCTCCGACATGAGCGCCGTCGCCGTCGAGCACGCTCGCCAGCAGTGGGAAGAGGGGCATCGCAGGCTCCAGTCCTACTCGGTCGACCCTGCGCTGAACCTTCAGCTCCACTCCGAGGTGAGTGCCGTCGTCGACGAGCTGAACCGCCGGGTCGGCCAGACCTTCACGCTTGCCGAGCTCACCCAGGCCTACAACGAAGCCGACCGCTGGATCTATGACCTGCTCGGCGCCGCGCGACACCTCACGATCATCCAGGACTCCGCGTTCCACCTCTATGCCCGCCGTGCTATCGACTACGCGCCATAGGCCGCGACCGCAGAGGGACCGGCGCCGCCGCCTCGGCACCTGGGCGCTTCGCTCGGCCGCCGCGCTCGTCCTCTTCGGCGCAGGCGTGGCGCTCGGGCAGGCGCTGGACGACTCGTCTGCACCGGCCGGGACGAAGACGTCAGTCCGGACGCTCGTGCCCGGGACCTTGAGCGCGGAGACGATCACCGTCACGGTCCCGAGCGCTCCCTGAGTTTCGACCCATTATTAGAAATCACCACTTTTCGATAGATTCCCTGCATGGCGGACGACGACACGGCAGCGAGCCCGCCGGTTCCGGCCAACGAGCCCGACTGGCTGACGCTCGGGCGAGCGGCCAAGTACCTCGGGATGGCCCAGAGCACGATTCGAAAATGGTCCGATGACGGCCGTCTGCGCGCCTTCTACACGCCCGGCGGCCACCGCCGCTACCGGCGCGTCGACCTCGACCAGTTCCTCGAGCGAGGGGCCTCAACCGCCTCGCGCAGAACTGAGGGGAGACGGTTGATCCTGATCGTCGACGACGATGCCCGGCTCCGCGAGTTCGTGCGCGTGAACCTCGAGATGGAGGGCTACGCGGTCCGGGAGGCCTCGAACGCCGACGAGGGCCTGCAGGCGCTCGATGAGGAGCCGCCCGACCTGATCCTCCTCGACGTGATGATGCCGCAGGTCGACGGCTGGGAGATGCTCCGCCGGGTCCAGGAGCGCCACGGAGTCGGTGCGATCCCGGTCATCATGTTCAGCGGCAAGGTCGACGAGCAGTCGCTCAAGACCGCCACGGCCAAGGGGGCGCAAGGGTTTGTCGGCAAGCCCTTCACGCCGCAGCAACTGATCGATTCCACGAAGCAGCTCGTTCCGGCCTGATCTCGCTCGACACAAGGACCGAGCGCTGGGTGGTCCAGCACCGGATCCACTGGCTCAACGACCTCTTCGTTGCGCTTTCGCACCTCGGCTCGACGGGATTGATCTGGGTGCTGATCGCAGCGCTCGCGGCCCTGCTCTGGCGCCGGCCTTTCATCCTCGTGTGGGTGCTTGCCGGCGATCTGATCGCGGACCTGACGGCGTACGGGTTGCGCGAGGCGATCGGTCGAGAGCGTCCGGCCATGCGGTTTGCCGAGCCACGCCCGCTCGTGCACGTCCCGCACGACCCGAGCTTCCCGTCGGGCCACGCGGCCACGAGCTTTGCCTGCGCGGCGCTGCTCGCGTCCCTCGCTCCGCTGCCGAAGGTGCCGCTCTTCGCGCTTGCCGCGCTGATCGCGTTCTCCCGTGTCTACAACGGCGTCCACTACCCCCTGGACGTGCTGGGGGGAGCGGTGCTCGGCCTCGCGATCGCTACAGCTCTTCGCCTGCTCGCAGGAGCCCGCCGACGATCAGCGCCAGGGCAGAGATGAAGGCGATCCAGATCCCGATGCCGCGGCCGTCGCTCGGGTAGAACTGATCGGGAATCGAGATCAGGCGAATAAGGACGAGGATCGTCGCCAGCGAGCCAATGACGATGATGACGAGGCTCTCCGGGACGGTGGCGGGCAGCTCGATCCCGAGCTCCCGGAGCACGACGAGCACGACCACGGCGAGCCCGAGCAGGAAGACGAGTTTGCCGATCGCTCCCGTGTGCCAGCCGATGACTCCGATCGTCGGGCCCGGATCGGAGCCGGAGCCCGAGTACCAGCCCATGAACGTCGAGAGCATGAGCACGAACCCCGCGAGCGCGGTCACCCGCTCGCCTGCGGCCCAGATGCCGCCGGCGAGGGGGAGGATCACGTCGTGCTCGGGCTCCCCTGCGACGGGAGGCGGCGGACGCTCGGGCGGATAGGGCTCGGAAGGCTCCACGGTGGTCGAAGTATCTACAAACCGAACGTGCGCTCGATCTGGTGCCAGATGATGATGCCGATGTAGGCGCTGGCCGCCACGAGGCCGAGGAGGACGAGCCAGAAGCGAAGCTTGGCGCGCTTGGTCTCCTCTCGGCGGTGTCGGTGGGCGCGGCGCCTCGCTCGATGCAGCTGGTACGCCCGTTGGACGGCAACTGGATCGAGATCGAGCGCCTCGTCGACCGTTTCGGGGCGGCGGGCGGGCTGGGCCATGGGGGGAGTGTAAACGGGCGGCTGGTCTTCGACCGGCCATCAGGAGTACTTTTTGAGCGGAGATGGACGGCATTTCCGAGCAGGCGCTCGTTGCGCTCGCCGCCGGGGGGCGCCGCGCGGCCGAGGAGAACGAGCTCGAGGGAGCGTTGCGGGCGCTCGCAGAAGCGGCGGCCGAGGCGACCGGCGCCGAAGCGGCCGTGATCCGGGTCGCCGGGGAGAATGGGATGCTGGACGCGCGGAGCGTCGTCTCGCTCTCCGAGGTGCTCGCAGCAGAGCTCGCCGGCTCGAGCTTCCCGGTCGTTGAACTGACGGGCGACGAGAGTAGGGGAGACCAACTACCCGAGGCTGTCCGCCGGGCGGCCCGCCGGGCCAAGGCGACAGACGTCGTGCTCCTGACGGCTCGCGCCGGCGGGAAGGTGCTCGGCAGCCTCACACTGTTCCGCTCGCGCGGCGTGTTTGCGCCCGGCGACATGGTCGCGGCGCGGTTTGCCGCCGCGCAGCTCGGTCTCGTCCTGCGCGCCTTTCTCGACACGAACGGCGCCGCCGCCGACCGTGCGTCCTTCGCTCGGGTGCTCTCGCTCGCGGGCGACGCGCTCGCAGCGGGCCTCGACCGGGCCCGCGCGGCGGACGAAGTCGTGCGCATCTCGGCCCGGGCGGCGGGTGCGGAGGCGGCAGTCCTCTGGTATCCGGGCCTTGACGGCAGGCTCGAGCCGCTCGCGTCGGTGGGGCCGATCGACGAACGCCTCCGGCACGAGCGGGCCGGGCGCGCTCTGGCCGAGCGCGACCCCGTGCGGCTCGAGCCCGACGCCGACGGGAACGGGCGGACAGTGGCAAGCTTCACGCTCGGCCAGCCGCCCGTCGGCATTCTCGAGCTCGTTTTCGCCGCGGGGACGACGCCTACGGCGGCAGACCTCGACCGACTGGGCACGTTCGCCGTCCGGGCAGCCCAGGCCCTGCGCGCCGGCGAGCGCGCGCAGGCGACGTCGCTCGAGCTCGAGCGCTCCGAGGCGCTGCTGGCCGTCGTCGGCCAGGCCACCGCCGAGCTCTCGCTCGCGCACACGCTCGAGACCGCGGTCGCGCGGGTGTCCGAGCTGCTGCGCTCGGAGCGCGTGGCCGTGTACCTGCGCCAGGGGATGAGACTGAGACCGGAAGCGGGGCACGGAGGCACGGTCGCGGAGCTCGCGGTCGCCGAGCGGCTGCTCGAGCTGGCGTTCGGCCCGCTCCGCGCGCAGGGAATGCTGCACGTCTCGGACGCACAGGCCGACCTGCGTCTCGCGTCGGTGAACGAGGCCGTCGGCGAGGCCAAGATCCACGCGGTGCTCGCCGTGCCGCTCGTCGCCCGCGAGGAGCTGATCGGCCTGCTCGCCGCCTACCTCCCGCGCGGGCGCGAGCTCTCGGCGAACGAGTCGTCGCTCCTCGCGGCTCTCGCCAGCCAGCTCGCGGTCGCCGTCCAGAACGCACAGCTGCACGAGCGAACGGAGCGGCTCGCCTCGGAGCGCGAGGAGGCGCTCGCTGCTGAACGGACGTCGGCCAAGCGCCTGCGTGCCCTGTACGAGATCTCGCGCTCGTTTGCCGAGAACCTCTCGCTCGACGCCACGCTCAAGGCCGTGACGCGCGCGGCCGTCGAGCTGCTCGAGGCGGACGCGGCCGTCGTCCGCATGAAAGACGAGCGGGGCGACCAGCTCGTCGTCAAGGAGATCTACGTCGCCGATCCGCGGCTCGAGGAGCCGCTGCGCCCGCTCATGACGCGAGAACAGTCCGTGGAGAAGCTCCCGGGCCGGCGACTGTTCCGGATGGGCAGGCCGCTCGTCCTCGATCCCCGCAGCGCACGGCGGCTCGGATCGTCGTACGAGCTGCTCGTCCCCTTCCTCGAGCAGGGCTCGACGGCGGTCGTCGTCCCCATCGCCACGCCGGCCGAGCTGCTGGCGACGCTGACCGTCGTCTCGCTTGACCCCGAGCACCGCATCGGCCCGGAAGCCGTCGAGACCGCGCTCTTCGTCGCCGGCCAGGCGGCACTCGCAATCGACAACGCACGCCTCTATCACCAGCAGAAGGCCTTCGCGGACACGATGGTGCGCTCGCTGCTGCCCCGGGGCCTGCCGGACGTTCCGGGGCTCGAGGTGGGCGCGGTCTACGAGTCCTCCGCGCGCGTCGAGGTCGGAGGCGACGTCTACGACTTCCTGACGCTGCCGGACGGCCACCTCGCCGTCGTGCTCGGCGACGCCCGCGGCCACGGGATCGAAGCCACCGCCGACATGGCGCTCGCGAAGTTCGCCTTCCGGTCGCTCGTGCGCCTCTATCCCGATCCGGGGGAGCTGCTCGCTCAGGTGAACGAGGTCGCGCTCGGCGAGCTCGCCGGCGGGACTTTCGTGACGATGCTTTGCGTCACGGTCGACCCGGTGACGGGTGCGGTCTCGGCGGCAAGCGCGGGGCATCCGCCGGCGCGCCTGCTTGCTCCCGACGGGACCGTCGCGGCGCTCGCACCGCGCGGGCTCGCACTGGGCATCGAGGCGGGCCAGCGCTACGAGAAGCTCGCCGCCACGCTGTGGCCGGGGTCTGCTCTCTGCCTGTACACGGATGGCCTCGTCGAGGCGCGGCAGGACGCCGACCTCTACGGCGAGGAGCGGCTCGAGGCGGCGCTCGCGACGGGCCGTGAGCTCTCCGCCCAGGCTCTTGCCGAGCACCTCGTCGCCGACGTGCGCGCCTTCGCCGGAGAGCCCGAGGACGATTACGCGGTCGTCGTCATCCGCCGCACCGGTGGCTGAAGCTCTCCCCGTGCGGGAGCGGCCGCGCGAAGCGGCCGAGGGCCGTGCTCTCTCGCTCTCGCTGAACGCCCTCGTCTTCTGCGCGGGGGCCGGCTCGCTCGCGACCGAGATTGGGGCCGCGCGGCTGCTCGCGCCGTACTACGGCAACTCGACGATCGTCTGGGCGAACGTGATCGGGCTCGTGCTCGCCTCGCTCTCGCTCGGGTACTGGCTCGGAGGCCGGTTCGCGGACCGGCGTCCTGACCCTCGACTGCTGGGCGGCATCGTCCTCGCCGCAGCGGTGTTGATCGCCGCCGTGCCCTTTGCGGCCGGGCCTTTCCTGGACGTGTCGGTGAAGGGGCTCGATCAGGTCTCTGCGGGAGCCGCGATCGGCTCGTTCTTCGCGGTGCTTGCTCTCTTCGCGCCGCCGGTGACGCTACTGGGCATGGTCGCGCCGTTCGCGGTGCGGCTCGCGATCGACGACGTGCGCGAAGCAGGATCGGTGGCGGGGCGCCTATACGCGCTCTCGACGGTCGGCAGCCTCCTGGGCACGTTTCTGTCCGCGCTGGTCGCCATTCCCGCGATCGGGACGAAGCGCACCCTGCTCGGGGCTGCCGTGGTCGTGGCGCTTCCAGGTGCCGCGCTCCTCGGGCGCCGCTGGCTCGTCGTCGCAGCCGCGATCGCGGCGCTGCTCGCAGTTCCACCCGGAGCCGTCAGAGCCGAGCCGGGGCTCATCTACGAGCACGAGTCCCGCTACCAGTTCATCCACGTCACCGAGCAGCACGGCGTGCGCCGCCTCTATTTGAACGAAGGGCTCGCCGTGCATTCGATCTGGCGCCGCGACTCGGTGCTGACCGGCGGCGAGTGGGACACCTACCTCGCCGTCCCGCCCCTGCTCGGCCGACCTCTTCGCCGGGTCGCGATCCTCGGCAACGCAGGCGGCACGACCGCGCGGGCCCTCGGCGTCTTCTACCCGCAGGCCCGCGTCGACGGCGTCGAGCTCGACCCGGCCGTGACGGCGGTCGGTCGTCGCTTCTTCGGGCTGGACGACAACCCTCGGCTGCACGTGATCACTGCCGACGCGCGGCCCTTCCTTCGCCGCACGCATGCGCGGTACGACCTGATCGTGATCGATGCCTACCGGCCGCCCTACGTGCCCTTCTACCTCGCGACCCGCGAGTTCTTCCGGCTCGCGCGCTCCCGCCTGGCTCCGGGCGGCGCGATCGTCCTCAACGTCGCGGCCACCCCCAGCGACCACAGGCTCGCGGAGGGAGTCTCCGGGACCCTGGCGACGGAGTTCCCGCTCGTGCTTACGTGGCAGCCCCTCCGCTTCAACCAGTTCGTGATCGGCCTCGACCAGGCCGAGCCGAGGGAGCTTCTCGCGCAGCGCCTCGCCCACGGCCCGGCTCAGCTCCGGTCGCTCCAGCACCTGCTGGCGCGTGGCATGAAGACCGCCTTGCCGGCGGCCGATCCCTGGACGGACGACCGTGCCCCGGTCGAATGGATCACCGACCGCATGATCCTCGAGTTCGCGGCCCACGGCGGCCGCTTCGAGGAGTACCCGCTGCCGACCGCGCCGTGACCCATACGCTCCTGCGGGGGAACGGCCCGCTGCTCCGGATCGGGCACCGGGGCGCAGCGGCGCTCGCGCCGGCGAACACGATGGACGCGGTCGAGGCCGCCCTGGCGCTCGGGGTCGACATGGTGGAGCTCGACGTCCTCTGGGGGCCTAACCGCACGCTCGTCCTCGGCCACTCGCACCGCGAGCTCAAGGCAGAGCCGGCGACTCTGGACGACGTCTTCGCGTTTCTCGCCGAACAGAGCCCCGAGACCGGGCTCCTCATCGACGTGAAGGGAGGCGGGCTCGAGGGCGAGCTCGTCGAGGCCCTGCGGCGGCACGATCTCGTCCTGAGAACCGTTGCGGCCACCAACAACCTCGGGACGCTCCAGGCTCTCCGGCGGCTCGAGCCCGGCCTCGCCCGCAGCCGGACGTATCCACCGGGCCGGCTCTACGTCGGCGGGCGTCGGACCTTCGTGCCGGTCGTCGGTCCCGTGCGCCTGGGCCTGCGCTTGGCGCTTCCTTATCGCATCGAGGCAATCGCCGGCGAGGGGGAGGTGTCCGCCACGACGCTCGACCGGCGGCTGGTCACCCGGGCGGCCGTCGAGCGCTGCCATTCCCTCGGCGTGGCGGTGCTCGTGTGGACGGTCAACGACCGCGCAGCTTTGCGAAGGCTCGACCGCCTCGGAGTCGACGGCATCATCACCGACGACCCTCGGATCTTCGCCGGGTAGAGGGCTACACTCCTAGCGTGAAACGTCTCTTCGGCTTTGCCGTCGGTGGGCTCGCCTGCGCTGTTGCGGGCGCCTTCGCGGCCGTGGTCCTGGCCGGCGGTGTAGCCGCGGCGGCCCTGCTGACCACCGGCTCGACTGCGACCACGACGACCGGTGCGACGACGACGGCTCCTCCGCCCGCACTGATCCCGCCGGGCGTGACGATCTCGGGGATCGCCGTCGGGGGCCTGACGCCGGAGGAGGCGACGACCCTCGTCCAGGAGCGCTTCGATCTGCCGCTACCGGTCATCCTCGACCGGCGCCACCGGCTCGCGCCCCCGCCCAGCGGGCTCGGGGCGAGCGCGCGCGTCGACGATGCGATCGCACGCGCGAATATCGCCGAGCCGGGGACCCCACTCACGCTCCCGGTCGTCATCGACGGCCGGGTCGTGCGCGCCTACGTCCGCGCGGTTTCGCTCCGCTTCAACCGGCGCCCCGTCGACGCCCAGGTCTTCCTGCGCCACCTGAAGCCGGTCATCGTTCCCGACCGCCCCGGCCTCACGATCGACCGGCCGCGACTCACGGAGACGATCGTCGCGCGCCTGCGGGAGACGAGTCGCGCGGCCGTGCGGATCAAGCACCGCCGCTCGCAGCAGGCGAGCATCCTGCGCAGCGAGTTCCGCTCCGTGATCGTCATCCGCCGGGGCTCGAACCACCTGCTCCTCTATCACTACGACCGGCTGCGCCGCTCCTTCCGCGTCGCCACGGGCCAGTCGATCTATCCGACCCCGCTCGGGCGCTTCCGGATCCAGGTCAAGTGGCGCAATCCCTGGTGGTATCCGCCGAACTCGCGCTGGGCGAGAGGCCAGAAGCCGATCCCGCCGGGCCCGAACAACCCACTGGGCACGCGCTGGATGGGCCTCTCCGCTCCAGGCGTCGGCATCCACGGGACTCCGAATCCCGGATCGATCGGCTACTCCGTCTCGCACGGCTGTATCCGGATGTACATCGCAGACGCCGAATGGCTGTTCAACACCGTCGACATTGGGACGACGGTGTTCATCGTCGCCGCCTGATGTTCAGACTCAAGCTTGTAGGCCAGGTCGCCGCGCTTGGGCTCGTCGCGCTGCTGCTCGGGCTCCTCATCTGGAAAGTCGTCCAGAACGACCGGAGCAGCGTCGCGCAGGATTTCAACCGAGGGAAGCATCCGCTGGCGGTGGACTTCGACCTGAAACGGCTGAACGGCGACGGCTCCCTGCGCCTCTCGTCGCTACGCGGGAAGGTCGTCGTGATCAACTTCTGGGCCACGTGGTGTCAGCCGTGCAAGAAGGAGGCTCCGCGCTTCCAGTCGGCTTTCGAGCGCTATCGAGGCCGGGTCGCCTTCGTTGGCGTCGACACGACCGACTTCACCGGCGACGGGCGCGCTTTCCTCGCCCGGTACGGCGTCAGTTACCCGAACGTGCGCGACCCGGCCGGCCGCGTCCTCCACAAGTACGGCGGAAGCTCGGACATTCCCCGCACGTTCGTCGTCGGGCGCACGGGAAGGGTCCAGACCTACATCTTCGGGGAGGCCCGCGCGTCGGACCTCGAGAGCGCGATCAGGGAGGCGCTCGCGGCGTGAGGCTGCTCGTGGCCGCATTGGTCGTGCTCGTGCTCGTGCTCGTGCTCGTCGCCGTGCCGGCCGCGGCCGCGAGCGGGTCGAGAATGGACGCCAATCGGCCCACTCTCGCCGAGCTCGAGGGCGAGGTCATGTGCCCCGTCTGCAACACGACCCTCGACCAGTCGAATTCGCCGATTGCTCGACGGATCAAGACGTTCATCGCGCAGCGGATCGCGGCCGGCGACTCGAAGCAGGAGATCAAGGACCGTCTGGTCGCCGACTGGGGGCCGCAGATCCTCGCCGCTCCTCCGAAGAAGGGCTTCGACCTGCTTGCCTGGCTGCTGCCCATCGTGGGCCTGCTCGGCGGAGCGCTCGTCCTCGCCGCGCTCGCCTGGCGCTGGAGCCGGGTCCGCGAGCCCGCCGCCCCGGCGGCCGTGGGCATCGATCCCGCTCTCGAACAGCGGATCGACCAGGAGCTCGCCCGCTTCGACGAGGGCTGAGCGATCCTCGAGCGCATCCCTCTGGCGTTCCTCGCGGGGCTCGTCTCGGTGATCACGCCCTGCGTGCTGCCGCTCGTTCCCGGCTACCTGTCGGCGGTTTCGGCGATCGAGGCGGACCGGCTGGGACGGCCCGGGGCTGCGCGGCATGTCGCGCTCGCAAGCCTGCCGTTCATTGGCGGCTTCACGGTCGTCTTCGTCGTCCTCGGCGCAGGCGCGGCGGCGATCGGCGGCGTGCTCCCCGGCGACCGCCAGACCGAGCTCGCCGGGTTGATCCTCGTCGTCCTCGGCCTCACGTTCGTCGGGCTCCTGCCCTGGCCGGAGCGGGTGCTGGCCCCCGGGCTCCTCACCGGCGCGAGGAGGCGCGGTTCGAGCGCGCTCCTCGGTGCCGCCTTTGCGGTCTGTGCCGCGCCGTGCATCGGCAGCGTCCTGGCCTCGATCCTCGTGCTCGCGGGCGACACGAGCTCAGTGATCCGGGGAGCGGTGCTGCTCGCGGCCTACTCGGCGGGTCTCGGCCTCGCGTTCCTGCTCGCGGCCGTCGCCTTCACGCAGGCGATGGGGGCATTCCGCTGGCTCCGCGACTACTACGTCGTCCTGCGCGTCTCGGGCGGGCTGACGCTGGTCGCGCTCGGCCTGCTCCTCTTCTTCCACTACGACTGGTGGCTCCGCGTCTTTCTCAACCGCGTGTTGATCGACGTCGGGCTAGGGAACGTCTAGCGGGCGGAGCTCGAGGGAGCCCAGTGCCTGGGCCGCCTCCACCTGGCGCAGGAGCGCGGCGACGTCGACGCCACGGTGGCTCGGCGAGAAGGGCCCGAGACGGCGCGCCGCCTTCTCGAGCTGCCGCTCGCAGCCCGTCTTGTTGCCACGGCCCGCCTGGTACCAGGCGACGACGACGTGAACGAGCCCCTGGAAGAAGTCCTTCTCGGCGGGCTCGGCGGCGCGCCAGGCGTCCTCGAGCGCCTCGTGCGCGGCGAAGTACTCGCCGGCGCGGGCGAGGTCGAGTCCGCGGGCGAGGTCAGATTCCAGTTTGTTCGAGGCCAATTTTCGCGGCCGCCACCTGGTTGCGACGCTAACAGAGTGCTACGCTCGGGCAGCCGTGGCGACGATCCTCCTCGCGGGGGTGGATCTCTTCATCCGGGGCAAGCTGGAAGCGTGGCTACCCGGTCATCATCTCGTGACGACCGACAGCGTGGATCCACCGGATCTCGTCATCGCGGACGTGGCCCGGGTCGACCCCTATGACGTAGCCGAGGCGTATCCGGACGTTCCGCTGCTCGGCTTCACGAACCACAAGGACACGGCCGGCCTGCGCCGCGCGAACGAGGCGGGCTTCGACCAGGTGGTCGCAAAATCCGCGCTCGACGAGCGTGCGCAGGAGCTGATCGACGGTCTTCTAGCGTCGATAGACTGACCCGCTCTTGTGACCTACATCATCGCCGAGCCCTGCATCGACATCAAAGACCTGTCCTGCGTGGATGTCTGCCCGGTCGACTGCATCCACGAGTTCGAGCGCATCCTGATCATCGACCCCGAGGAGTGCATCGATTGCGGTGCGTGCGAACCGGAGTGCCCGGTCGAGGCCATCTTCCCCGAGGACGCGCTGCCCGAGAAGTGGGAGCCCTTCGTCAAGATCAACTACGCCTACGGCGAAGGCGCGGAGGTCGTGAACAAGCTCACGAACGAGTACGCGACCGAGCACAACGTCCAGAACCCACCCCTGGAATAAAAAATTCGCAGTCGGGGCAAACCGTCTCGGCAAGCGATCAAAGGGGTCTGAAATGCCTCAGAAGGCATGGAGCAACAAGCGAGAACGGCAGTACGAGCACATCAAGGACAGCGAGCGCAAGCAGGGACGCTCGACGAAACGCGCGAAGGAGATCGCCGCACGCACCGTCAACAAGGAGCGAGCGAGGAGCGGCGAGGCGCGAACGTCCTCACGGTCGTCGACGCGCGACACCTCGTCCAGCCGCCGCGGAGGCAGCCGGTCGCACGGCGGCCGCTCCACGGGCCAGACGAAGGAGCAGCTCTACAACCAGGCGAAGCGCCTGAACATCAAGGGTCGCTCGCGGATGAACAAGCGGCAGCTCCTCGCCGCCGTCAACCGCAAGAAGTAGGTCTGCGCGGGCCTCATCCCGCTAGGTAGATTGCGGACGGGATGAGGCCCAAGACCCTTGACCACGTCGCGCTCTGGGTCGCCGATCGCGACGCCATCACGGACTTCCTCATCGAGCGGCTCTCGATGCACGTGATCGAGCGCACCGACAGGTTCACGCTCGTCGGGACGGACGCGCGCCGCGGCAAGCTGACGCTCTTCGCCGAGGAAGGACCGCGGGAGCAAGGCGCTCTCAAGCACGTCGCGCTGAGGGTCAACGACCTGGCGACGGCGCTCGCAGGGCTCGAGGGGATCGAGGTTGACCGCGAGAACGGCTCAGCGTACTTCGACGTGCACGAGGGCCTTCGGCTCGGGCTCGTCGAGGCGCAGACCGACGTCGAGTACGACCTCGACCACGTGGCGCTTTTCTCCGCGAGCCCGGAGGAGACGGCGCGTCAGTACCAGCAGTTCGGCTTTGCGCCGAACAACGAGGGCCGGGTCGAGGTTGGGGGCGCGTTCGTCGAGTTCCACGAGGGCGATCCCGGCGATCCGGAGCGGCCGTTGCTCAACCATCTGGCCGTGCTCGTCGACTCGGCGGAGGAGACGCTCCAGGAAGCCGAGCGGGCCGGGTTCGAGGTGGCCGATGTCGTCGACGCGCCGAACACGTACGCCATCTTCGTGTGGGGGCCCGAGCACGTGAAGATCGAGTACGTCGAGCAGAAGCCGACGTTCGCGCTCAAATAGCCGACCTCACGATCTACGGAGCGGGCATGGCCGGCCTGGTCGCAGCCGCAAGGGCGCGCGAGCTCGGGGCCGAACCGATCGTGCTGGAGAAGGGCGACCGCCCGGGCGGGTCGATGCTCCTCTCGAGCGGGGTCATCTGGCGCTACCGCACGCTCGAGGACTTCCAGGCCGAGTGCCCCGGCGGCGACCCCGACCTGCAGGCCGCAATCGTCGAGCGCCTCGACGAGGCGCTCGAGTGGCTCGAGTCGCTCGGTGCTCGGGTCACCGAGCGCGAGACGGGTAATCCGCGCACGGTCGGCATGCGTTTTGACACACGGCAAATGACCGAGACGCTGGCCGAGAAGACCAACAGTGTCCAGCTCGGCCATGCCCTGGGACCTGGTCCCGGGACAGGTCTCGAGGGGCCGGTTGTGCTTGCGACCGGAGGTTTTCCGATGCGGCTCGCTCGTGAGCGAGGATTGCTCCTGCGGGCGAACCGCTGGAGCTCCGGCGACGGGCTCGATTTCGCGCTGGCCCACGGGGCGGCGACAGCGGGCGATCTGCACGAGTTCTACGGCCGGGCGATGCCTGCTCCGCCGGCGCAGATCAACGAGCAGGACTTCGTGCGCCTCGCCCAGCTCTACGGCCGCTTCGCCGAGGTCGTCGCGGAGACCGGCGGCGAGCGCTTCGAAGGCGAGCCGTCCTGGTCGGAGACCGATCTCGTCCAGGTGATCGCACGCTGGCCGGGCGGCCGCGCCTGGTACCGCGTCCATGAGGGCCGGCTCGGCGAGCGGGTCCGCGAGCGGACGGTCGGCGAGATGATCGACGCAGCCCGGGCGGCCGGCGCGGTCGTCAGGGAAGAGCCGCCCTTCACCTCGGTGCTCGTCCAGGCGAGCGTCACGCAGACGCTGGGCGGCCTACGGGCCGACGAGCGCGCTCGAGTTGTCGGCGTCGAGGGGCTCTATGCAGCGGGCGCAGACGTCGGCGGCATCTCGACAGGCGGCTACTCGAGCGGCCTCGCGGCGGCGCTCGTCTTCGGCCGGATCGCCGCCGAGCAAGCGCTCAGCTAGGCGTCGGCAGCAGGTACGCGCACGGCCGTCGGTCCTGGGGCAGGGGTGAGGCGCTGACCCGGTTCACGACCCAGCGCCCCTGTCCCTCGAGCTCGACGATGCTGCCCACCGGAGGCGGATCGCCGTCGCGATTGAGCAGCTCGTAGCCGGTCGGCTTCGAGACGAAGAGGCAGTGCGTCTGCTCCGCCATGAGCGCGGCCACTCTAGCGCCGGACCCGGTACGGCGGGAAGACGATGCGGACGGCGGTGCCGCCGTCGGGGCCCGGATCGACGGTCATGCGGCCGCTCATCGAGCGCGCCCGCTCCGCGATCGCGTCGAAGCTCGCGCGGCGGCGCTCGCCTGGGGCGTCGTCGGCGATCACGGCCTCGATGCCCCCGCCGGCGGCCTCGGCGACCCCGACCGAGACGCGCGTGGGGGGGCCGCGCCGAATCGCCTGATGAAGCGCCTCGCGGATGATCTGGAAGATGGCGACCTGGGCGTGCTCCGAGAGCGCCTCGGCCGCCTCCACGTCGAGCTCGATCTGGATGCGGTTGGCCATGCCGAGCTGATCGGCGAGCGCCCGGACGGCGGGCTCGAAGCCCTGGTCCCTGAGCACCACCGGCTCGAGCTCGAAAGAGAGGTCACGGAGCGATCGAATCGTGTCGCGCTGCTTCTCGAGGGCCGAGCTCAGGATGCGTTCGGCTTCCTCCCGGCGTCCTCCGTCGACCGCAGCGATGACCGCATCGAGCATGAGCGCGATCCCCGACATCGACTGCACGGGCCCGTCGTGCAGAAACAGGGCGAGCCTGCGACGCTCCTCTTGCTCGGCCGTGATCACCTGGTCCGAGAGCCGCGCATGCTCGGCCGAGAGGCGCTCGATCTCGTCCTCCATTCGCTCGTCGTGCTGGCGCTCGCTGACGAGGAGCGTTGCAGCCAGGGCTCCTGCGGCCGTGACCGCGAAGAGCAGGCCGACGAGCGCGAGGAACTGCGTGTCGGAAGTGAGTCCGAGCGCGCCGACGATCGCGCCGGCGACGACCACCGCGACGAGCAGCCCGGCTCTAGTCGATGATCGCTTCGCGAAGCGCAATCGCCACCGCGTGCGTCCGCGTGTCCGCCTCGAGCTTGGTGAGGATGTGGCGCACGTGGCTCTTCACGGTCTCCTGGCTGATGAAGAGCTTTGCGGCCACATCAGCGTTCGACATGCCGTCGGCGAGCAACTGCAGGATCTCCCGCTCGCGCGTGGTGAGCATGTCCTCGCCCTTGCCGGGCAGGAAGGCCGGCATCAGCGCCGGATCGACGTACCCCTCGCCCGCGACGACCTTCTCGATCGCACGCAGCAGGGTCTGGTGCGGGGCCTCCTTGAGGATGTAGCCCTTCGCCCCGGACTCGAGGCCGCGCCCGAGCAGGCTGCGTTCGCTGAAGGCCGTGAAGATGAGGACGGCGGTTCCGGGGACCTTCTCCGTCAGGATCTTCGTGGCCTCGAGCCCGTCCATCCCCGGCATCCGCACGTCCATGATCACGACATCCGGCTTCCGCCGTTCTGCAAGCGCGATCGCACTCGCTCCGTCGGAGGCTTCGCCGATCACGCGGATGTGCGCAGCGCGCGACAGCGAAAGCCGCAGTCCTTCGCGGACGACCTCGTGGTCGTCCACGATCAGGCAGGTGATCTCGGACTTTCCGTCGGCTTCTTCGGACACGGCCAGCGGATTGTATTCGGGTGATCAGACCGCGAGGGCGAGCTGTTCCGGTTCCCGGTCCGGCTCGAGCCGGGTCGAGCGCCGGTCGGCGACGCCGAATTCCCGGGCGAGCTCCGAGATTCGGCGCTGAACGGGCTTCGTCTCCTCGGTGCCGAGGTACGCGCGCCCGCGGTAGAGCTGCCCGTAGTGGGAGAGGAGCTCCGGCCAGTCTTGGGCCAGCTGCTCGAGGAAGTGCTCGCGTGTTCCGGGGCGCAGGAAGAGGAGATTGGCCCAGATGCCGGTCGCGCCCGCGTCGCGCGCCGCTCTGACGACTTCGCGGAGCTGGTCGGGCCGGTCGGAGATCCCGGGGAGGATCGGCGCCATGCCGACTCCGGCCTTGATCCCGGCCTCGACGAGCTTCGAGACGGCCCTCAGGCGCTGCCGCGGATGGGCGGTTGAGGGCTCCGTCTTGCGCCAGACGTCCTCGTCGAGGGTCGGAATCGAGAAGGTGACCGAAACGCGTGCGCGACGGGCGGCCTCGGCGAGGACGTCGATGTCGCGAACGATCATCGGGCCGCGCGTGATGATGCCGAACGGGTTGCGGGCTTCGGCCAGGGCCTCGATGCAGGCGCGAGTGAGGCGGTAGCGGCCTTCGGCCGGCTGGTAGGGGTCGGTCGCGGCGCCGATGGTCACGGTTTCGTGTTCCCAGGACGGGCGGGCCAACTCGCGGCGAAGGACGTCGGCGACGTTGGTTTTGACTCGGATCGAGGTGCCGTAGCGGTCGTCCGCCGGCCGGTCGGCTCGCTGCTCGAAGGCTCGGACGTAGCAGAACGTGCAGCGGTGAACGCACCCCATGTAGGGATTCAGCGACCACTTGAAACGCATGCCCTTGACGCGGTTCAGAGCGCTCCGGCAAGGCTCTTCGCGGTACTCGACGGCCACTCTGGCAGTATACGAACACACGTTCGCCGTCGCCAGCAATATTGGCTCACTTCCGGGACATCCGCGCGCAACTCCGAGGGTTACGCTCACGGCGGGTGGCGGGTGGAACCTTTCTCCCCACCCGGGTGGGGAGCTTTGGGGTTCTGGTCGGCCGACTCGTCGACCGCCGGCGCACGCCGGACGAGCCGACCCCTCGCCTATACTCAGAGTCCGCTTGGACGACGACCACCCGCCTAGTACCCGCGCCCCGGAGAGCGGGGCGTGACTCTCTTCTTTCAGCTGCTTGCCGTCTTCGGCCTCCTGCTGCTGAACGCATTTTTCGTCGCGGCCGAGTACGGGCTCGTCACGGCCCGGCGAACGCGCATCACCGAGCTCCGCGACCAGGGCAACAAGCGCGCCCGGCTCGTCCTCCAGATCACGGCCAACCCGCCGCGGTTTATCGCCGCGATGCAGCTCGGCGTGACGCTCACGAGTCTGGCCATCGGTGCTCTAGGCGAGCCGGTGTTCGCGCACATCTTCGACCCGATTCCCGCGACGATCGTCTCGTTTGGGCTCGCCTTTCTCCTGATCACGTACCTGCACGTCGTGATCGGCGAGCTCGTCCCCAAAGGCATCGCGCTCGGCCACCCCGAGCGGACCGCGCTCACTGTCTCCACTCCCGTGCGCTGGTTCTTCATCGCGCTGAAGCCGCTGATCTGGACGCTCCAGCAATCGTCGGACGCGGTTCTGCGCGTGCTCGGGCTCGAGCCGCCCGGTCAAGAGCGGGGCGTCTACTCCGAGGCTGAGCTGAAGATGCTCCTCGAGCGCTCGACCGAGCACGGCGAGCTCGAGGCGCAGGAGCAGGAGATGCTCTACAAGGTCTTCGACTTCGCGGACAAGGAAGTCGCAGACGTGATGGTGCCCCGGCCCGAAGTGGTTGCACTCTCGATCGACCTGCCGCCCGAGGAGTGCCTCGCCGCCGTCATCGACTCTCCCTACACCCGCTATCCGGTGTACCGCGAGACGCTGGACAACATCGTCGGGATCCTGCACGTGCGCGACCTCTTCTCGGCCCTCGTTGATCGCGGCATCGCCAACGTGCGAGTCGAGGAGCTCGTGCGGGACGCCTACATCGTCCCCGAGACGAAGGATCTCGCGGCCATGCTGACCGAATTCCGCCGCACGAACCAGCACATGGGAATCGTCGTCGACGAGTACGGCGCGATGCAGGGCATCGTCACGCTCGAGGACCTGCTCGAGGAGATCGTCGGGGAGATTGAGGACGAGTTCGATCTGCCTGACGAGTCCGTCGAGCGGATCGACGACGACACGATCAGGATCGACGGGACGTTCCCGATCGACGACTTCAACGAGCAGTTCGGGACGCAGATCCCGATCGAGGACTACCACTCGATGGGCGGGTTCGTCTTCGGGATCCTCGGCCGCGCGCCGGAGCCCGGCGATTCCGTCGATCACGACGGCCTTCGCTTCGACGTCGAGGAGATCGAGGGCTCGCGGATCCGCAAGGTTGCGGTCACCTTCTTCGAGCGGCGCGACCGGCCGAAGGAGCCGGCGGCCGAGCCCGAGGCCGAGGGGTAGCTCCCGCCGGTCCTATACTCGGTCCCACGCTGACGAGACCCCTTCCGACCGCGTTCGCCGAGCTCTCGGCTCCGCCGAGCTGGGCGCGCCCGCGGACGTTTCCCCGGCCCGAGCGGCTGGCGCGGGGCGTCGAGACGCTGCCCGGAGTGGGGCCGGCGGTCACCAAGAGGCTCGCGAAGCTCGGCCTCGAGACGATCGGCGACCTGCTCGCGCACCGGCCTTTCCGTTACGAGGCCGCCGCCGACGAGGTTCGGATCGCCGATCTCCTCGCCGGGGAGGAAGAGGTCGCCATCACGGGTGAGGTCGTCCGCACCTCGGTTCGGCGCCCGCGGCCCCGGTTGGCGATCGTCCAGGCGCGGATCGCGGACGACAGCGGCGAGATAACGGCGGTCTGGTTCAACCAGGCGTGGCTCGTCGACAAGCTCCGGCCCGGCACGCGGGTGCGCCTCCGCGGACAGCTGAGGCGCAACGAGTTCAACGTCCGCTCCTACGACCTGAACGGCGCCACCGCAACGGCGGACTTCGCCCCGGTGTACCCGGCGAGCGAGGAGATCACGCCGAAGAAGCTGCGCGAGCTCGTCGGGAAAGCGCTTGCGCATGCTCGTGACGACCTCGACGCGCTGCCGGCCCGCCTCGGGGACACGATGCCGCTGCGTTCCGACGCGCTGACGGCCATCCATCGACCCCGGAGCCCCGAAGAGGCGGAGCGCGGCAGACGCCGGCTCGCCTTCGACGAGCTGCTCGTGCTGCAGGTCGGGCTCGCACGGCGCCGCCGCAGCCGCGAGCAGGAGCAGGCCCCGGCGCTCGGGAAGCCGGGCGAGCTCGTCTCCCGCTACCGAGCGGTACTTCCGTTCGAGCTCACGGCCCACCAGGAGCGCGCGATCGCGGAGATCGATGCCGATCTCGCCAGGCCGACGCCGATGGAGCGGCTCCTCCAGGGCGAGGTCGGCTCGGGCAAGACCGTCGTTGCGCTGTACGCGCTCCTGCGCGCCGTCGAGTCGGGGAAGAAGGGTGCGCTGATGGCGCCGACCGAGACGCTCGCGGAGCAGCACTTCCTCACGCTCGAGGAGCCGTGCCGCGAGCTCGGCGTCGACGTCGCGCTGCTCACGCGATCGGTCAAGGACGATCCGGCGCCTGCGCAGATCCTCGTCGGGACGCATGCGCTCATCCAAGAGGGCGTCGACCTGAGCGAGGTCGCGGTCGCCGTGGTCGACGAGCAGCACCGATTCGGAGTGGAGCAGCGTCGCGCGATCACGGGTGACCGCACACCACACGTCCTGCACATGACCGCGACGCCCATTCCCCGCACGCTCGCACTCACCGTTTACGGAGACCTGTCGGTGAGCGAGATCGCGAAACCCCCCGCGAACCGCAAGCCTGTGAAGACAGCCTGGGTGACGCACGACCGGTCGAGCGAGGCGTACAAGCGGCTCCGGAAGCACCTCGACGACGGTCGCCAGGCATACGTGGTGTGCCCGCTGATCGAGGAATCGGAGACGAGCCTGGCCCGCGCTGCCGAGCGTGAGGCCGAGCGCCTGCGGAAGGGCGAGCTGAAGGGCTACCGCGTCGGCTTGCTCCACGGAAGGCTACGACCTGTCGACCGGCGCGAGCTGATGGCGCAGTTCAAGGCGCGCGAGCTGGACGTGCTCGTCGCGACGACCGTGATCGAGGTCGGCGTCGACGTCCCGAACGCGACGATCATGATCGTCCAGGAGGCAGACCGCTTCGGCCTGGCGCAGCTCCACCAGCTGCGTGGCCGAGTGGGGAGGGGCGCCGAGCAGTCCTATTGCCTCCTCGTCTCGCGCGCGAAGGAGGAGCTGACCGACTCGGCGCTCGCGCGCCTCGAAGCGCTCGTCGCCTCGAACGACGGCTTCGAGCTCGCTGAGCGAGACCTCGAGATCCGTGGCGAGGGCCAGCTCCTGGGCACGCGGCAGGCGGGCCTCTCGGATCTGCGCTTCACGCGCCTGCGCTCGGACCGGACGCTCCTCGAGCAGGCGCGTTCGGTCGCCGACGAGCTCGTCGACTACGAGGGCCCGCTGAACGACGAGGTGGAGCGCGTCTTCGCCGACCGCGATCTGCAGGCTTGAATCGTGCGGATCATCGCGGGTAGCCGCAAGGGCTCGAGGATCTTCGCGCCGAAGGATGGGGCGCGGCCCACCGGCGACCGGGTGCGGGAGGCGGCGTTCAACCTGATCGGGCCCGTCGATGAGATGGCCGTGCTCGATCTCTTTGCCGGCTCGGGCGCGATGGGCCTCGAGGCCCTGTCTCGCGGGGCCGAGTCCGTGGTCTTCGTCGAGTCCGATCGCGACGCCCAGCGCGTCATCGAACGCAACCTGGAGAAGCTCGACCTGAAGGGGGCGAGGCTCGTCAAATCCGATGCGCGCCGCGCTCTCGCCGCCGAGTCTGCGGCGGGCAGGCGGTACGATCTCGTCCTCGTCGACCCGCCCTACCGGATGCTCGACTCCCTCCTGCCCACCCTGTCCAAGTACCTCCCGGCGCTCCTCGCCGAGGACGGCCTCGTCGTGGTCGAAAGCCCCGCCAAGGAGCAGCCGACGCTTCCTCTGGCCGAGCGGACGAGCCGCAAGTACGGCTCGGTGCGCGTGACGCTCTTCGAGGCTGGATGAGCGCTCCAAGGAGAATTGACTCCGCGTTCCTCGGGCGTCGCTGCGGGTGCGGGGCCGGAGGGCACAGTATTCGCAATACGGGCCCGGAGAGCACCGTGCCCGCAGCGGCGCCAGGCGGTGGCGGAGGGCGGCTCCGCCGCCCGGGAGCCGCCGCCGGCGAGGAGTGCGGATGAGCCCCGACAAGGACCATCGCACGGCCCTCTGCCCGGGCAGCTACGACCCGGTCACGCTCGGCCACCTCGACGTCATCACACGTGCCGCCCAGATCTTCGACCGCGTCGTTGTCGGCGTCGTCCGGGAGCCGAGCCACAAGGAGACGATGTTCTCGGTCGAGGAACGCGTCGGCTTCCTCGAAGAGGCGCTCCGCGGCGAGGACAACGTCGAGGTCGACGTCTTCGCCGAGCTCGTCGTCGAGTTCGCGAAGCGCTGGGGCGCGCGGACGATGGTCAAGGGCCTGCGCGTGATCTCCGACTTCGAGTGGGAGTTCCAGATGCACCACCTCAACCGCACGCTCGCGCCGGACATCGAGACCGTCTACCTGATGTCGAATCCGCAGTACAGCTTCGTCTCCTCGAGCGGCGTCAAAGAGGTGGCGTCGTTCGGGGGCAACGTCGACGAGCTCGTGCCGCCGGCTGTCGCGCGCCGCTTCTCCGAGATGTTCCCGCAGGGCAAGCCCGGAGCCCCGGTCTCTCCGCAGGAATGACCTTCGGCCGCCGCAGACTGTTCCTGATCGGAGGCGGCCTCGCCGCCCTCGTGGTCGTTGTCGTGGTCGTTGGGCTCGCGGTCGCCCGCAGCGGGAACGACAGCCCGCGCCTGCCCGGTCGGATCGCCGTGCGGGACGGCTGCGGGCTGCTCCACATGTGGCCCGACGGCACGGATCAGCGCAACATGTGCCTGAACAACATCTGGGCCGCCGTCAACCTCTCCTGGAACGGGAAGCACTTGGCCTGGGACACCCGCGCCCAGGGTCAGGAGATCCTGATCGGGTCATGGGACGGCTCCGGCGCTCACTCCGTGCCGGTTCCGCCAGGCACGACCGTCGATCCGAGCCTTTCACCCGACGGGGACAAGGTCGCTTTTCTCCATTCAGCCCGCGACGACGGTCGTTACGACGTCTGGGTCGGCTCGACGTCGGCCGACGATGCGGAACAGCTGACCAACACGAGGAACGTGTCCACGGTCGCCTGGTCGCCCAAGGGGGATTGGATCGCGTATGTGAAGGGTTGGTCGCCGGACACGCTGGAGGGTCAGATCGCGCTCATCCGGCCGAGCGGGAACGACGAGCGGAATCTTGTCGCAGGAGATGCGCCCGCCTGGGCACCGAGCGGCAAGGAGCTGGCCTACTTCCACGACGGAGGTATCTGGACGGTCGCGCGCGACGGCTCCGACCCGCGACTGATCGTTCGCGACGGCCACGCGCCGGCCTGGTCGCGCGACGGGAAGCAGATCGCCTTCCTGAGGGCCGAGAAGTGCGGCAAGCCGGTCTGCAAGGAACGCGTTGAGCTCGTCGTCGTGGACGGCTCGGGCCTGCGGACGGTCGGTCCGAAGTTCTCCGACCCGAGCCAAGTGCTCTGGCTGCCCGACCCGAACGAATAGTGGTTCCTCCCACCGACCGATTAGACTGAGAACCCCATGGATGTCCTAGTTCTCATCGACAAGCTCGACGACCTCGTCCACAACGCGAAGGCCGTCCCCCTGACCGACCAGGTCCGGATCGACCGCGAGGAGATCTACGAGATCCTCGACCAGATGCGGGCGACGATCCCCGAGGAGATCAAGCAGGCGCGCTGGATCGTCAAGGAACGGCAGGAGATGCTCGCCGAGGCGAAGCGCGAGTGCGACCGGCTGCTCGGAGAGGCACGCGAGCACGCCACCCGTGAGGCTTCTCAGACAGAGATCGTCAAGCTCGCCGAACGCCAGGCGCAGGACATTCTCGAGGACGCCCGGCGCCAGGCCCGGGAGACGAGGCTCGAGATGGAGGACTGGGCCGACTCGATCTTGTCAACTCTCGAGGTCAACCTCGAGAAGTTCCTCGGCGCGGTCAAGCGCGGCCGCGAGCGGCTGCACGAGCGCTCGCAGGAGACGGTCGTCGCCGGTGTCGGCGCCCCCGGCTCCGACAACGAAGAGCCTCCCTACTAGGGAGGGTTTGGCGAAACATGGCCTGAGCCGCCGGGCCGCGCTGCTCGCCCCGAGGCCGGGTCCCCAGTCGCCCCGATAGTGACTATCGGGGCTCCTTGCGTCCGCGGCTTCGGAACGAGCATCGCACCCCGGCGACGAGCAACGTTCCGCCAAACCCTCCCCATCGCTACCCTGGCTGGATGACCACCAGCTTCAGCTTGCGCTCGCTGCGCCTGAGGCCGGGCGAGGAGCACAGGGACGAGCAGGAAGTCGCGCTCGAGCCCATCTGGCTAGGCGGCCAGCGCTACCTACCCGTCCTGGACAAGGTGCTAGGCGAGCTCGTCGTCAGCAAGGCCACTAGCGGCACCGTCTTCGAGCTGCGTTTCCAGACGCGGCTGCATGGGCCCTGTTACCGCTGCCTGGCCGACGCGGTTGTCGAGATCGACATCGCGGGCCGCGAGTATCAGGCGACGAGCCCGGACACGGACGAGCTGCGGACGCCGTACCTCGAGAACGACCAGCTCGACCTCTCCGCCTGGGCGCGGGATGCGCTCGTGCTCGCCCTCCCGGACAAGATCCTCTGCCGGCCCGACTGCGCCGGCCTCTGCCCCGTCTGCGGCCGCGACCTGAACGCGGAGCCGCACGAGCACGAGGACGAGCAGCCCGACTCGCGCTGGGCCGCCCTCGCCGACCTGAAGGACCAGCTCTAACCCGTTAAGCCCGAGAAAGCATCGATCGCGGGAACGGTGGGCCGGTTGAACGGGCGTTCGCCGCTATCTGTGCTTTGAGTCGCGCACAGTGCGAAGCACTTTGCGCGAGTCCCGGGCCCGTGGCCCGGGACCACCCCCGGGCCCGTGGCCCGGGACCATGCGGTGGCTATACTGGCCGACCGGTCATGGCAGTTCCCAAGCGCAGACAGACAAGCGCCCGCCGCGACAAGCGGAGGGCGACGCATCGCCTGAAGGCACCCCGCGTCAACGAGTGCCCGGTCTGCCACCAGCCGAAGCGGCCGCATCGTGTGTGCCCCACGTGCAAGACGTACCGGGGCCGCGAAGTCGAGCCGCTCCGCACGCCGGCGCCGTAGGCCCGAAATGACCTCTCCCGTTCGTGTGGCGGTCGACGCAATGGGCGGCGACCGGGGCCCGGACGAAATCGTCGCAGGCGCGCTCGAGGCTTCGTCGGCCTCGATTCAGCCCATCCTCTACGGCCCGTCCGGTCTCGACACGCAGGGTCTCCCGCTCGTGGAGGCGGCGGACACGATCGCCATGCACGAGAAGCCGGTCGAGGCAGTGCGGGCCAAGCCCGACAGCTCGCTCGTCGCCGCGTGCCGGTCCGTGGGCGAGGGAGAAGCCGACGCGGTCGTCTCCGCCGGAAACACGGGAGCGATGCTCGCCGCATCCCTCTTCTACATCCGGCGCCTCCCCGAGGTCGACCGCCCAGCGATCGCCGTCGTCATTCCGACCCGGGAGGGCCCGTCGGTCCTCCTCGACTCGGGCGCGAACGCGGACGCACGCCCGGAGCACCTGCTCCAGTTCGCCCAGATGGGCTCGATGTTCGCCGAGGAGATGCTCGAGATCCCGAGCCCGGACGTGCGGCTCCTTTCGATCGGCGAGGAGCCCGAGAAGGGCAACCAGCTCACGCTCGATGCACACGCCCTGCTTGCCGCGAGCGATCTTCGCTTCGGCGGAAACGTCGAGAGCCGTCACCTCCTGAGCAACGCCGGCAAGGTCGTCGTCTGTGACGGGTTCACAGGCAACATCTGCCTGAAGCTCCTCGAGGGCACGATCATGACCCTGCTGGAAGGGCTTCGGGACGAGATCCGCTCGTCGACCCGCGGGAAGATCGGGGGCCTGCTGATCAGGCCCGCGGCACGTCAGCTGCGTGAGCGGCTCGACCCCGACACGTACGGAGGCGCCTACCTCCTCGGCCTGCGCGGGCTGGCCGTGATCGCGCATGGAAACTCGTCTCGCACAGCGATCGCGAACGCGATTCGCCTGGCCGCGCGGGGTGTCGAGCACCGTCTCGTCGAACGGCTGTCGGAGCGGCTCGGCACGACCGTGTTAGCATCGGCGCGCCCCGAGACCACGAGTCCCCAAGCGAGGTGAAATGGCCGCGACCCGCGAGGAAGTGTACGAGCGAGTAAAAGACGTTCTGAGCGAGCAGCTCGGAGTCGAGGAAGCCGACATCAACGACGAAGCGTCCTTCCAGGAAGACCTCGAGGCGGACTCCCTCGACCTCGTCGAGCTGATCATGGAGCTCGAGGATCAATTCGGGATCAAGATCTCCGACGAGGACGCCCAGAAGATCCAGACCGTGGGTCAGGCCGTCGACTACGTCACCTCGCACCAGTAACGCCACCCTCGAGCGCCTGATCGACGCGCTCCCCGCGGAGCGGCTGGACAACGTCTTCACACACACCTCGTGGGCGCCCGACCGCGGGTCGTCGTACGAACGCCTGGAGTTCCTCGGCGACAGCGTCCTCGAGCTCGCAATCGCCCGTGAGCTGTACGAGCGCTTCCCGGACTACTCGGAAGGAGAGCTCGCGAAGATCCGGTCGCACGTCGTCTCGAGAGCGAGTTGTGCCGTGGTCGCGCGCGAGCTCGGCCTCGGCACGCAAATGGCCGAGCAGGTCCTCGACGTGCCTCAGGAAGAGCTGGACCGGCTTTCGGAAAACCAGAACGTGCTGGCGGCTCTCCTCGAGGCAGCCCTCGGAGCGCTCTTCCTGGAGCACGGCTTCGAGAAGATCGAGGACGTGATCGTGGCCGCCTTCGCCGGGCGCATCGAGTACGCACGCACGACGTACGTCGATCATAAGACCGAGCTTCAGGAGGCGGTCGCGCGCCTCGGGCTCTCCGTGACGTACACGGTGCTCGACGTCGACGGGCCGCCGCACGCCAGGACGTTCACCTGCGCCGCGGTCATCGACGGCGACGAGGCCGGCTTCGGCAAGGGGCCGTCGAAGAAGGTCGCCGAGCAGGAAGCCGCCCGCGAGGCGCTCGCGAAGCTCTCCGCCTCCTAGTTTCTCATCCTGAAGAGAGGTACCGTGGCTTCATGAGAAAGCCGGGACGCGGGCCGATCGCGCTGGCGGCATGTGCCGCGCTCGCCGGTGCGCTCGTGACGACGCCGCTCGGCACGGGCGCTACATCCTCGCGGACGGACGTCGCAAGCGCGAAGACACAGGCTGCGAGAGGACCAAGGGGGCCTAGGGGCCGACGCGGGCCGCGTGGGTACCGGGGCTTCCCGGGCGCGCCGGGCGCGCCGGGCGCGCAGGGCCCGCGGGGGCTCACAGGAGCGAACGGAGGCCAGGGCCCACCAGGTGAGCCCGGGCCGCAAGGCCCTCCGGGAGCGTCGCTGGATCGTCCAGGCTTTGCGCTCTCGACGATCGATAGCACCGGCATCGTCGGGGCCGGGAGTGCTCTCACGATCGGCATCGACGGCTTGGCGCTCGTCGCCTACTACGACTTCGGAAACACTTCGCTCAAGGTCGCTCACTGCGACGATCTCGCGTGCTCGAGCGCGACTAAGGCGACCGTCGACAGCGCCGGAGACGTTGGCCGCGATGCCTCGATTGCCGTCGGTGCCGATGGCTTCGGCCTGATCGCCTACCTCGATCAGACGGGGGCGCAAGAACACTTGAAAGTTGCGCATTGCGAGAACCTGGCGTGCTCCGCGGCGACGACGACAACGCTTGACGCGGGCGGTGAGTACACCTCGGTTGCGATCGGAGCTGACGGCTTGGGCCTGATCAGCTACCACGATTCCTCGAATCTCAGGATCGCCCATTGCTCGAACGCAGCGTGTTCGAGCGCCACGATTACGACCCCCGATGGACCGAACGCCGGGGCGTTCACTTCGATCACTATCGGCGGCGATGGGCTTGGCCTTGTCAGTTATCGCGACTATCAGAACGAGGCACTGAAGGTCGCCCACTGCACCAACCTCAACTGTTCGGCGGTTTCGACCGCGACGATCGACAGTACCGGCGATGTCGGCGAGTTCACATCGATCGCGACCGGATCGGACGGGCTTGGGCTAATCGCGTATCGCGACCTATCCGACTTCAGCTTGAAGGCTGCTCATTGCCTCGACGTCAGTTGTGCCACTGCGACCAGTGCGATCATCGACGACACCGAGGAGGTGGGCCTCTACAACGCGATCACTGTCGGTCAGGACGGGCTCGGGCTAATCAGCTACCAGTACCTCACCGGCGGCGATCTGAGGGTCGCGCACTGCTCGAACACGAGCTGTTCCGAGGCCGTCGTCGCGACGGTTGACGGCGCCGGCAACACCGGATTCGCTACCGCGGCCACGATCGGGACCGATGGATTCGGTCTGATCAGCTACTGGGACGCGACGACAGAGAGCCTCAGGGTGGCGCACTGCTCGAACGTGTTCTGCACGCCGTACTTCAGGCGCCGCTGAGTCGCACCCAGGCGCTCGCGGCGCTAGGAGTTCAGCCGACCTAGCGCTAGCGTTTCCTCCGATGGGGAGGATTCGGCACCCGATCGCGCTTACGGGTCTCGCGGCGCTGGCTGTCGCCCTGGTGACGACGCCGCTCGGCACCGGCGCGACCGCCTCGCGCACCACGGCGACCGCGGCCAAGGCGAACGCCGCGCGCGGCCCGCGGGGCCCGAGAGGCCCACGAGGATCCCGCGGGCGGCGGGGCTACAGAGGCTTTCTCGGCGCACCTGGCGCGACAGGCCCAGCCGGCCCGCAGGGCGTCCAGGGCCAACAGGGCGTCCAGGGCGCGCAGGGGGCGCAGGGGCCCCAGGGGCCCCAGGGAATCGGCGTCGACCGGCCCGGCTTCGCCCTCTCCACGCTCGTCAGCCTCGGGGTCGTCGGAGCCGAGACCTCGCTCGCGATCGGGGCGGACGGCCTCGGCCTGATCAGCTATCGGGAGCTGACGAGCGGCGAGCTCAGGGTCGCGCACTGCTCAAATCACGCCTGCACCGACGCGACGACCGCCTCGGTCGCACCGAACGCCGGGCAGTTCAGCTCGATCGCCATCGGCTCCGACGGGCTCGGCCTGATCAGCTACTTCGATACGCAGGGCCTGGACCTCGCGATCGCGCATTGCCAGAACCTCGCCTGCTCGGCCTCAGTGAGCAGGACGATCGACAGCTCCGGCGACGACGTCGGGCACGACACGTCGATCACCGTCGGCGTGGACGGGCTCGCGTTGATCAGCTATCTGGACGCGACGAACAACGACCTCAAGGTCGCTCACTGCGCCGACGTCGCGTGTACGTCGGCGACGACCGCGACCCTGGACAGCGGGGCCGTTGTCGGGTGGACTTCGATCACGATCGGCGCGGACGGGCGTGGTCTCATCAGCTACGCCGGTGACGGCATCGACGTTGCTCACTGCACGGACGTCGTCTGCTCGTCGGCGACGTCGGCGACGCTCGAGATCGTTCCCGTGGCCGGGACGTCGATCACGGTCGGGAGCGACGGCATGGGCCTCATCAGCTACCGGGACGAGTCCGCCGGCGACCTGAAGGTCGCCCACTGCGCGGATCCGATCTGTTCGACCGCGGACATCGCCACGGTGGACGCCCCCGGCGACGTGGGCAGGTCGAACGCCGTCACGATCGGCGCCGACGGCCTCGGGCTGATCAGCTACGTCGACTCGATCAGCGGCGACCTCAAGGCTGCCCATTGCGGGGACCTCGCCTGCTCGACCGCGGCGACGACAGTCGTCGACAGCGCCGGTTCGACGGGGCTCTACACCTCGATGACAACCGGACCCGACGGCCTGCCCCTGATCTCCTACCAGGACGACACGAACGGCGACCTTCGGGTTGCGCACTGCTCGAACGTCTTCTGCATCCCCTACTTCCGGCGCCGCTGACGCGATGCGGCGCGGCGTCTGGACGGCATGCATCGCTGCACTTGCCGCCTCGGCCCTACCGCTCGTCTCACTGAGCGCGACCGCCACGTCCTCGGCCACGTCGCAGCACACCGCGCAAGTCGTCCGCGGGCCTCGCGGTCCGAGGGGACGGGTCGGCCCGCGCGGCTTCCGGGGTTTTCCGGGCGCACCGGGCGCACCGGGCTCACAGGGCGCACAGGGCGCCACCGGCGCTCAGGGAGTGCAGGGCCCGCAGGGATTACTGGGGCCGCCCGGTCCCCCCGGCTCGGGCGTCGGGCGCGCCGGCTTCACAAGGACGGTGCTCGATGCCTCCAGCGTCGCCGGCTACAGCTCCGTCGCGATCGGTACCGACGGGCTCCCGCTGATCAGCTACGCCGGCTGGCACGAGCTGCAGGTCGTCCACTGTGCGGACATCGCCTGCACGTCCGCGACGATCACCACGCTCAAGAGCTGCGAGTGCGAGCTCTTCACGTCGCTCACGATCGGAGCCGACGGGCTCGGGCTGATCGCCTTTACGGGGCAATCGGTGGGATACCTCGAGGTCGCCCACTGCGTGAACATCACCTGCACTGCGGCGACCACGGCGACGGTCGGCGAGCCGGATCACTTTGCCTTCGACGAGGTGTCGGTCACGACCGGCAGCGACGGGCTGGGCCTGATCAGCTTCGTCGACCCGAAAGGTCTCTTCCCCACGGTCGCCCATTGCGAGAACGTCGCCTGCACCACTTCCACCGTCACCATCGTGGACAGCAGCAACTTCCGTCAGGGCAGTTCGGTGACGATCGGCGCCGACGGTCTCGGCCTGATGAGCTACGAAGCGTCCTCGCACCTCAAGGTCGCCCATTGCTCGAACGTCGCCTGCACCTCGTTCGCCGTCGCGACACTCGACTCCGACTTCGACGTGGGCGGGTGGAGCTCGATCACGACCGGTTCGGACGGGCTGGGCCTCGTCAGCTACCACGACCGCACGAACGGCAGCCTGAAGGTCGCCCACTGCTCGAACAAGACCTGCTCGTTGGCGACCACGGCGACGATCGACACCGGCGACATCGGCGGCTTCACGTCGATCGCAATCGGCTCCGACGGCCTCGGCCTCGTCAGCTACGAGGCCCCTCAGACCAATGCCGGGCCGATCAAGATCGCCCATTGCTCGAACATAGACTGCTCGGAGGCGACGAAGACAACGCTCGATCCTGCAGGAGACCTCTTCGGGACCGCACTCACGACGGGCGTCGACGGGCTCGGCTTGGTCACGTACAACAACGAGACACGCGGCCTCGAGGTCGTCCACTGCTCGAACGTGTTCTGCACGCCGTACTTCCGGCGCCGCTGACGTCCTGACGAGCCGTCAAACTTCCTTTCCGCGTGCATCTGCGAGCGATCAAGCTGCGCGGCTTCAAGTCGTTTCCGGACCCTGTCGAGGTTCGGCTCGAGCAAGGAGTCGCCGTCGTCGTCGGGCCGAACGGCTCCGGCAAGTCGAACGTCTCCGACGCGCTGCTCTGGGCGGCCGGGAGCCTTGCTCCGAGCGAGCTCCGGGCCGAGAAGCCGGACGACGTGCTCTTCGCGGGCGGCAAAGACCGGCCGCCGGCCGATTTCTGCGAGGTCGAGCTCGTCTTCGACAACGAGGATGGCGCCCTCGCCGAGCTTCCCTTCGCGGAGGTCTCGTTTCTGCGCCGCCTGCACCGCGGCGGCGAGGGCCAGTACCTGGTCAACCGGGCACCGGTGCGCCGCACGGATCTCGTCGAGCTCCTGGCCGATGTCGGTCTCGGGGGAAACATGGGCTCGATCATCAGCCAGGGCCGCGTCGAGGAGATCCTGGGCAGCAAGCCCGAGGAGCGGCGCCAGCTCGTCGAGGAGGCAGCGGGCCTCGGCCGCTTCAAGCATCGCCGGCACCGCGCCGAGCTGAAGCTCGCGCGCGTCGCGATCGACGTCGAGCGCGCCCGCGATCTCGAGGCCGAGCTCAAGAAGCGGCTCCGGCCGCTCGCGCTCCAGGCGACCGCCGCCGAGCGGGCCGAGAAGCTCCGCGGGCAGATCGGCTCGGTCAAGGCGCGGATCGCGCAGCTCGGGCTGGCCCTGGTCGAGGAGCGCCGCGCAGCCGCCGGTGAGCGGCGCGAAGCGGCAACTCTTGCGCGCAACCGCACCGCGAAGGAGCTCGAGGCTCTGCTGCGTGAGCGCGACCGGGTCGAAGGCGAGCTCGTCGGCGCCGCCGGGAGCCGCGAGGAGGCCACCGCAGGCGTCTACCGGCTCAAGAGCGCCGCGGAGCGGCTCGAGCTGCGGCGCGAGAGCGCCCAGGCCCTGGCCGAGCGGCTGCGGGCCGATCCGCCACGCTACGCGTCCATGGATCCCGAGCGTGAGCGACTGCTCGAAGAGGCGCGGCTCGGCCGCGAGCGGCTTGGAGCGCTCGAGCGGACCTTGCTCGAGCTCGAGGGCCTGCCCCCGGCCGCCCGGGCGCTTGCCGAGCAGGGCGAACGGCTCGTGCTCTCCTCGCTTGAGGTCGGCGAGGGAGACGAGCGTGCGGTCGCCGCAGCACTGGCCTGGCGCGCCGCGGCCGTCCTCGCGCCCGACGCGGCCACGGGCTTGAAGCTCCTCGAACAGGCGCGCGCCGCCGGCCTGGGGAATCTCGGAGTCGTCGTCGGCGGTGCCACGCCAGACGCGCCGATCGTCCCCAAGGAGCACCTCCTGGAGGCGAAGGAGCTCTCGGTGACGCGCGAGGGGTTCGCCTACGACCCGCAGCGCGGAGAGCTCTGGTACGCGGGTGAGGCTGCCGAGGCGGTGCTGCTCGAGCTGGATGCCCGCCGGCGCGCGCTCGAGAGCGAGATCGAGGAGCTGGACGCGGCGGCGGAGCGCGCTGCCAACACTCCGGCCGCGCCGGACTCCAGCCTGGCCGAGGCCGCGGAGCGCCTCGCATCCACACTTGCCGAGTCCGTCAAGCTCGCGTCCCGCTTCGAGCCGAGCCTCGGTGCGCGTGCCGAGGCTAAAGGCGAGCGAGCCCGCGAGCTCGGCGAGGAACTCCGCGAGCTGGGCGCCAAAGAAGCCGAGGTTCGGCGGACCGCCGCAGAGGCGGGGGAGCGGTCGTCGGCGGTCGACGTCGAGCTGGCGACCCTTGCCGCCGAGGCGAAGGAGCTCAACCGGCGGATCGCGGAGGCCGGTGCCGAGCCGTCGGAGGGAGACGACCCGGAGGAGCTCCGCGGGAAGCTCGAGCGTCTGGAGCGCAAGCGGGAGACCCTGGGTAGCGTCAACCCGCTCGCGAAAGAGGAGTACGACCGCGAGAAGGAGCGGCTGACCGAGCTCCGCGACCAGCGCGCCGATCTCGAGCAGAGCCTGACGGAGCTGCAGAACCTGCGGGACGAGCTTGCCGAGACCGTCGAGCGCCGCTTCGAGGAGACCTTCACGGCCGTGCGCGACCACTTCGAGGAGGTCGCGGCAACGCTCTTCCCCGGCGGCGAGGGCCGCCTGCGCCTGACCGAGCCGGAGCTCGAAGGCGAGGACGAGGACACCGAGCCGGGGATCGAGATCGAGCTCAGGCCCGCCGGCAAGAAGGTGACGCGCCTCTCACTTCTCTCGGGCGGTGAGAAGGCGCTCGGCGCGATCTCGTTCCTGTTCGCGCTCTTCCTCGCGCGGCCGCATCCCTTCTACCTGCTCGACGAGGTCGAGGCCGCCCTCGACGACGCGAACATCGGCCGCTTCGTCGAGCTGCTCCGTCGCTACGCAGAGCGTGCGCAGTTCATCGTCATCACGCACCAGAAGAAGACGATGGAGGCCGCGGACGTCCTCTACGGCGTGACGATGGGCGCCGACGGGGTCTCGCAGATCGTGTCGCGCCGCCTGCCGCGCGAAGCCGTCGCCGCTTGAGGGCGAGTGTCCGCGGTACGCAGCTAGCACTATCGTGGCGCAGCGATGAGATCCTGGGCTGAGCTACTGGGGGACGAGGGCGCGGCGCCGGAGAGCGACGAGGAAGCGCAAGGCCTCTTCGGGCGCCTGCGCGACTCGCTCGGGAAGAGCCGTCGCGCGCTCACCGACCAGCTCGCCGCTGCGGCCTTCGACCCCGCCGACGAGGGGGCCTGGGAGCGGCTCGAGGAAGCGCTGATCGCCGCCGACGTCGGCGTCCCGGCAACGGCGGAGCTCGTCCAGCGGCTCGAGGCGCGCGGGGTCGCAGGTGACCTGACCGAGGCGCTCGTCGAGGAGGCCGCGACAATGCTCGGCGAGCCGGGGAAGCTGAACGTCGGCGAGCGGCCGAGCGTCATCCTCGTCGTCGGCGTCAACGGCACAGGCAAGACGACGACGATCGGCAAGCTGGCGTATCACCTGCACGAGCACGGACGTTCCGTGATCGTCGCGGCCGCCGACACGTTCCGGGCCGCCGCCGAGGAGCAGCTCGAGATCTGGGCCGACCGCGCGCAGGCGGACTTCGTCGGCTCCGAGCGCGGCGGCGATCCAGCGGCCGTCGCCTACGACGCGATCGAAGCCGCCTCGGCGCGTGGACGCGACATCGTCGTCGTCGACACGGCCGGGCGCCTGCACACGCAGACGAACCTGATGGAGGAGCTCGAGAAGATCCGGCGCGTAATCGAAGGCCGCCTCGAAGGCGCCCCGCACGAGACGCTGCTCGTCGTCGACGCGACGACGGGCCAGAATGGCGTGCGCCAGGCGCAAATCTTCGGCGAAGCCGTCCAGGTGACCGGTGTCGCGCTCACGAAACTCGACGGCTCGGCAAAAGGCGGCGTCGCCCTCGCGATCGCCCACGAGCTCGGCCTACCGGTGAAGTTGGTGGGCGTGGGGGAGGGGGTCGAGGACCTAAGGCCGTTCGACCCCCGCGACTTCGCTCGCGCCCTGCTCTCCGGTTAGTGGCGTCGGCGTTTTCACGACTTGAAACGATGTTGCAATTTAAGACCTGACACCGGAGCCGACTGGTTGATTCGATGACCGTCTTCTGGGGGACCTACACGCCGTTCGATCCAGGGGTTTCGCAGTCGCTTCACGAGCTTTCGAAGCGGGAAGCACGGGCCGCCTTTGACCGTCTGATCGGGGCGAAAGCAGCGAGAATCCGCGAACTAGATCTGCTCGGGGTTTTCTAAGGTTCCAAATCCGAGATACAACGTCGATATCGATCGCCTTGTCGCGACCTATGGTCACCGAATCGCTGCTGGCGAAGAAGTTGAATCCAACGCGTTCGCTCAATGGCTGAGGGCTGCCGAAGCTAAGGCCTGATCTCGCCCGGACATCTCATCTGGGCGCGGTCGTGGGTCCTGGGGCAGAGAGTGGTGTCAGGTCTTGCACAACAACAAGACTTCGGGCGCGGCTAGCTGAACAGTTCAGAGATCGAGGACGAGCAGCGGAGCGTCGTCGACGCTTCGCATCTCGTCGAGCGTCAGGTGTCCCACCTGCTTGCCGAGCGCTCGGGCATCGACGGCGCCGACCATTTCGCACATGATGCGGGTCGACCCGTTGCCGATCGACACCTCTGGGTGGAAGCTCGCGGGCGGGGTGTAGCGCGAAATGCACTACACGGTTTAGGACATGGCCAAAAGGGGGTCGAGGACCTTGCAGCCATTCGACCCCCGCGACTTTTGGCCGGGCGCGTTCTCCTAGCGCTCGAGCCCGAACGCGATGTCGACCGTCGTCCGGTACGAGCTGATCTTGCCGTCCGTGACCTCGGCGCTCATCGACGTCACGTGCGCGCCGGTGATGCCGCGCAGCGTCTTCGACGCCTCCTGAACGGCTGCGTCGGCCGCCTTCGCGAAGCTCTCGGGCGACGAGCCGATGATCGTCACGACCTTTGCGACAGTTGCCATTTCTCCGCGCTCCTTTCGCTGGCTGGGGCGGCGAGCCTAACCCGAAAGGTCAGGCCCTGCCGGTGGGGTCTCGGGGCCGGTCGGCGGCTCCTCAGGAACCGGCGGCTCGTCCGGAGACGGGTCCGGCATCGGCGGCGGATCCGGCTGCGGTGGAGCCACCGGCTGCTCGTAGAGTCCCATCGCGATCAGCCGGATGGGCCGAGCAGGACTCGGTAGTCGTGAATCGGATTCTCGACCGTCACGGACAGCTCGACGACGCGCAGCGTCACCGGCTCGCCGGGTGGGGGCGGTCCGTGCTCCTTTTCGTATTTCTCGACTGCGTCCTGCGCGGCAGCCTTGAACCCGAACTCGCTTATGCCCAGGTACGTGTCGTCGCCGTTCTCTTTCATCTCCGCGCTCCTTCGTAGCTCGTCGGTGTCGGCGGCATCCTACGACGACGCGGCCGGCAGACGGGCGAGCGCCGCGACGTTGCCCTTCTGCTCGTAGAGACGCCGCGCGTCTTCGAGCAGACCTGACGCTTCCTCGCCCGGGCCGACAACCTCGGCCACCGCCATCAGCGCGCGCGCCTCGAGATCGGGGTAGTCCGTTGCCTGGGCCGTTGCGAGCGCCTCGCGTGCCAGCGCCTCGGCCGCTCCAGTGTCCCGTCCCGCGACGGCTCGGGCCCGTGCCGTCCGCCACAGCACCTGGGTGACGACGTCGACCGCCGCCGCCCGCTCTTCGCTGACCTTCGAGATCTCCTCGGCCTCCTCGTACGAGCCGTCGAGGCAGAGCGCGTCTGCGAGGAACGCCGCCGTCGTCGACATGATGCTCGTCGCGCCCATCTCGCCGAGCGTCTCGTAGGCCCAACGGAGGATCGAGACGGCCTCATCGGGTCTACCCGCCAGCTGCTCGATCTCGGCTCCGACGAGCGAGCGCGCCGCGATCCGGAAACGCTGGCCGAGCTCCTCGTGGATCTCGCGCGCCCGCGCCTGGAGGCGCCGTGCCTCCTCGAAGTCCCCTTGCATCGCGCGCAGGCCGGCGAGCACGCCTGTCATCGAGGCCTCGAGCGAGCGGTTTTCGGGATGCTCGGCGAGATAGCCCTCGCAGCGCGCGACCGCCTCCGGAACCGGAGTCGGCCCGTAGTAGAGCGCCTGTGCAAGGAGGGACGTGATCGTCGCCACCTCGGCGGCATCGCCCGACCGGCGCGCATGCTCGAGCGCGCGTTCGAGAGCCGCCGCGCGCTCACCCCAGTGGCAGGCGTTCACGTACACCTCGCTCTTCAGCCACCAGGCCTTCGCGAGCCCGAGGTCGTCGCCGAGCTCCTCGAGCTGCGGGATCGTTCGCTCCGCCACCTCGGTGATCTCCGCGACCGAGCCCTCGGGCTGCGTGAACGTTCGGAAGAACTCCCGCTCAATGATCGTGCGCAGCTCGAGTCGCCGGTCCCCGGCCGCCGCAGCCGCCTCCATCGCCTGTGTCAGGACGCCCTCGGCCCGTCCGAACTCGCCGGTGCGCATGAGCGCGCTCCCGAGCTCGGGCAGAAGCTCCCTGCGCAGTGGATGATCGTCCGGTAGGAGCGCGGCCGACCGGCGGAGCAAAGACACCGCTGCGGCCAAGTCGCCGCGGGCGACGATCGCGCGGCGCCCGGCTGCGGCCAGGCGTTCGCCGGCGCGGATCGCGAGATCACGGCCCTCCTCGCCGACCGGGCCGAGCTCCTCGCGATACCGGAACGCCTGCTCGAGGTGGTAGCCGAGGATCTCCTCCAGCTCGTTCGCGCGCTCGCCTGCGGTGCGCTCGAGCCAGCCCGCAAACCGCTCGTGCAGGTCGGCGCGGGTCTCTTTCGGGATCGCCAGATAGGCGGCATCGCGGATGAGCGCGTGCCGGAACCGGAAGCCGTCTTCCCACGGGAAGATCGACCGCGCGGGCTCGATCAGGTCCTTGCGGACGAGCATCATCAGCCGGGTGCTGACGTCGGGCCGGTCCTCCTCGCGCGAGAGATCCGCGACGGCGCCACGCCAGAAGTCCCTCCCGATCACGGACGCTCGCTCAATCGCGGCGCGCTCCGCCGGCTCGAGTCGGTCGAGACGCGCGGCGAGCAGCGCGTGAATCGACGGCGGGATCTCCGGCCCGCCGTTCGGCCCGCCGTCCGTCGTCATCATGGCGAGCATCTGCTCGACGAAGAGCGGGTTGCCCTCCGCCGCCTCGGTGATCTGGGCCAGCACGTCCGAGCTGAGCTCCGCCTCGCCGCGCAGGACGTCGAGCAGCGACTCCGCTTCCTCGTCGGAGAGGGCCTCGAGCGTGATCGAGCTCGAGTTCGGCGTCACCGTCAGCCACGTGGGGTGCTTGTCGAGCAGCTCCGGCCGCGCGAGACAGACGACGAGGATGGGCGCGTCCCGGCTCCAGCCCACGAGGTACTCGATCAGGTCGAGGAAGGTCGGCTCCGCCCACTGGAGGTCGTCGAAGCCGACGATCAGCGGGCGGTCGCGAGACAGGTGCTCGAACAGCCGCCGGACCGCCCACAGGGTCTCGTCCGGGGCTCCGGCGGCCTCGCCGACGCCGATCGCCCCGGCGACGCACGCTGCGACGCGGCCCGCGTCCTCCTCCCCCTCCAGCAGGCCTTCGATCTGCCCCAGCGTCAGGTCGCCCGCGGCTCCGCGGACGACGTCCCGGAGGGGCCAGTACGTGATCCCCTCGCCGTAGGGCAGACAGTGGCCGACGAGCGCGGAGGCTTCGTCGCGGACGCTGCTGAGCAGCTCGTTGGCAAGCCGCGACTTCCCGATGCCCGCCGGACCGAGCACGGTGATCATCCGGCAGGCCCGCTCTTCCACGGCATCGTCGAAGGCGCCGCGAAGCTCCGCGAGCTCCCGTCCTCTGCCGACCATCTCCGCATCGAGGCGGCGCGCGAACGAGGGCGCCCCCTCGAGGATGCCGATCAGCTGCCAGGCTTCGACAGCGTCCGCCTTCCCTTTCAGCTTCAGGGGCGAGACTGGCTCGACGAGGGCCGCGTTCTCCACGAGGCGCCTCGTCGTCTCGCCGATCAGGATCTCCCCACCGTGCGCGGCCGCCTCCAGCCGCTGGGCGACGACGACTGCGTGACCCGTGGCGAAGGCCTGGTCGGCGGCGGGATCGCCCGCGATCACCTCCCCGGTGTTGATGCCTGTCCGGACCGAGAGCTCGAGGTCGAAGTCGCGCCGCAGCTCGCCGTTCAGTTCACCGAGGGCGGAGCGCATCTCCGTGGCGGCGCGAACCGCTCGCAGGGCGTCGTCGTCGTGGACGGTCGGGATGCCGAAGACGGCCATCACCGCATCGCCGATGAACTTCTCGACCGTTCCGCCGTGCCGCTCGATTGCCGCGCTCATGGCCTCGAAGTAGCGCGCCATCACTCGCTGAAGGACTTCCGGATCGAGCCGTTCGCCGAGCGGCGTCGAGTCGGCGATGTCGCAGAACAGGACCGTCACGGTCTTGCGCAAAACGGCCATGTGACGAGTGTACGACGGTGACCGCGGGGCTCCGAGAGCTGCCAGCGCCCTCAGTAGACTGGGACGGTGTTCGACGCCCTTTCAGACAGGCTCCAGGCCGCTCTGCACGACGTCCGGGGCCGCGGACGCCTCGACGAGGACGCGGTCTCGCGCGCGATGCGCGAGATCCGTCTCGCGCTGCTCGAGGCGGACGTCAACTTCAAGGTCGTGAAGGACTTCGTCGAGCGCGTGCGCGCGCGGGCGCTCGGCGCCGACGTGACGAAGAGCCTCACGCCGGGCCAGGAGGTCGTCCGGATCGTCCACGACGAGCTGACGACGCTGATGGGCAGCGGCGACTCCAGGCTCGCGTTCGCGAGCAAGCCGCCGACCGTGATCCTCCTCGCCGGGCTCCAGGGCTCGGGCAAGACGACGGCGGCCGCGAAGCTCGCGCTCCTCCTGCGCAAGGAGGGGCACTCGCCGGCGCTCGTCGCCGCCGATCTCGCCCGCCCGGCCGCGGTCGAGCAGCTCGAGCAGCTCGGGCGCGAGCTGCAGATCCCGGTCTACACGGACGTCGATCCGGTCGCAGCCGTCACGAAGGGGATCCAGCAGGCGCGTAGCCAGGGCAAGGACGTCGTCATCCTGGACACGGCCGGGCGGCTGCACGTGGACGAGCTCTTGATGGAAGAGCTCGAGGCCGTTCGGAAGGCGGCGAAGCCGACGAACGTCCTGCTTGTGCTCGACGCGATGACGGGCCAGGAAGCGGTCTCGGTCGCCGAGGCGTTCCACGAGCGGGTCGCGTTCGACGGCGTCGTCCTGACGAAGCTCGACGGCGACGCCCGCGGCGGCGCGGCCCTCTCCGTGCGCGCCGTTACCGGGAAGCCGGTCAAGCTCGCCTCGACCGGCGAGAAGCTCGACCAGCTCGAGTACTTCCACCCGGACCGGATGGCCTCGCGCATCCTCGGCATGGGCGACGTGCTGACGCTGATCGAGAAGGCGGAGGAGGCGGTCGAGGAGGACGACCAGGCGCGGCTCGAGCAGCAGCTGCTCGCCGGCGAGTTCACGTTCGACGACTTTCTCTCGAGCTACAAGATGCTGCGCCGGATGGGCCCGCTGAAGGGCGTGCTCTCGATGATCCCGGGCATGAGCAAGCAGCTCCAGGGCCTGGAGGTGAACGAGAAGGACATGTCCCAGGTGGAGGCGATCGTCCTCTCGATGACGCCGCAGGAACGGCGCATGCCGCACCTGATCGACGGCTCACGTCGAAAGCGCATCGCGGCCGGCAGCGGGACGACGATCCAGCAGGTCAACCAGCTGCTTTCGGCCAGAAAGCAGATGCAGAAGATGATGAAGCAGATGAAAAAGGGCAAGATGCCCGGGATTCCGCAAGAACTACTGAATCAGGCACAACAACAGGGGCGTCGGTGACGAACTTCGGCGAAGCGTTTCGCGGGCGGAGCCGGGCTTTGCCCGAGCGCAGCCCAATGGGTGTTTGATGAAAGAACGTGTAAAGGAGGGGGCTCACGGGGGAACCCTGGGTTCCCCCGTGTTAAAGATGCCGGGGCTCCCACCGGAGCTCTTGGAGCAGGCACAACGACAGGGAAGAAGGTGAGATGGCGGTAAAAATGAGATTGACCCGCGTTGGGTCGAAGAAGAACCCGATCTACCGGGTCGTGGTGGCCGACTCGCGCTCGCCGCGTGACGGCAAGTTCATCGAGATCATCGGGCACTACAACCCGCAGACCGATCCCTCGACGATCGACTTCGACGAGGACAAGGTCAAGGAGTGGATCGCGAAGGGCGCGACGCCGTCCAACACGGTCAAGCGGCTGCTGAAGAAGACGAACGTCGTTGGCTGAGCTGCTCGCATACCTCGCGCGGAACCTCGTCGACGACGCCGATGCGGTCTCGGTCGTGGAGGTGCAGCGCGAGGGCACGACGATCCTCCAGCTGACCGTGGCGAAGGAGGAGGTCGGCAAGGTGATCGGCCGCCAGGGCCGCATCGCGCGGGCGCTGCGGGCGATTGTGCGCGCGAGCGGGGCGCGCTCGCACAACCGCGTCGTGCTCGAGATCATGGAGTAGTGCCAATGCGCGTCGCCGCGCTCCACGACGTCCACGGCAACCTGCCGGCGCTCGAGGCCGTCCTCGGTGACGTGGAACGCGAGCACGTGGACGCGATCGTCTTTGGCGGCGACATCGCCTCGGGCGTAATGCCGCGAGAGACCGTCGAGCTCGTGCGTTCCCTCGACGCCGTCTTCATCCGCGGGAACGCGGACCGGGTCGACTCGCCTGCTATGAGCCCCGAGCACGACCTCGCGCGCCGCTGGGTCGAAACGCAGCTCGACGACGAGCAGATCTCCTGGCTCGCGAACCTCGACTTCTCAGTCGTTCTCGACGACACCCTCTACGTCCACGCGACCCCGCAGGACGACCTGACGGTCATCACCGAGGTCACCTCGGACGAGCGTCTCGCGGAGCTGCTGGACGGTGTCGAGCAGTCACGGGTCGTCGCGGGGCACACGCACATGCAGCTCGACCGCACGATCGGTTCGATTCGGTTCGTCAACGCGGGCAGCGTCGGCATGCCGTACGAGGGAAAGCCGGGCGCGTACTGGGCGATCCTCGACGACGACGTCGAGCTTCGGCGCACCGAGTACGACCTGGAGCGAGCCGCCGCTGCATTCCGAGCCACCTCGCATCCGCTGGCGGAGCACCTCGCGGCGGACAACATCCTCGTGGTGCCGTCCCGGGAGGAAGCGATCGCCATGTTCGGTGGCTGATCTCGTGCAGATCGGGAGAGTGGGCAAGCCGCATGGGATCGCCGGCGCGTTCTTCGTCGAGGAGGCAAGCGATGACCCCGCGCGCTTTTCCGTCGGCGGCATGCTGCTCGTCGGCCGCTCGCCTGCGAAGATCGTCGAGTCGAAGCGGTCCGGCGGTCGGCCCGTGATCAGGCTCGATCGGGAGGTCGAGCGAGGAGCGGCGATCGAGATCGAGCGGAGCGATCTCCCGCAACCGGCAGACGGCGAGTACTACGCCTTCCAGCTCGTCGGCCTCGAGGTGCAGGAAGAGGGAGGCGCGATCCTCGGGCGCGTCGCCGAGATCTCGACCAACCCGGCGAACGACGTCCTCGAGCTCGACACCGGCCTCGCGCTGCCACTCGTCGACGCGTGCGTCCGGAAGGTCGATCTCGCCGCAGGTCGAATCCTTGTGCAGCAAGGCTTCGCACTCGATAGCTAACCTCCGTCCGCCCTGCGTATCGATGTCTTCACGCTCATCCCACATGCGTTTGCCTGGCTCACCGAACAGCGCCCACTTGCGTCCGTGCTCGGCACGGAGCTCGAGCTCCGCCTGCTCAACTACCGCGACACGACGCCGCTCAAGGCCGCTCAGGTCGACGACGAGCCCTACGGCGGCGGCGCGGGCATGGTCCTGCGGGTCGATGTCGTCGCCGCGGCCCTCGAAGCGGCCTACGGCGGGCCGCCCGGCCACCGGGTGGTCGCCCTGACGCCCCAGGGCCGCCAGCTGGATCAGCAGCTGGTCGAGGAGCTCGCGGGGGAGGAGGAGCTGACGCTGCTCTCGGCCCGGTTCGAGGGCTTCGACGAGCGGATCGTTGAGCACCTCTCGACCGACGCGGTCTCGATCGGCCCGTACGTGCTCTCCGGCGGCGAGTTGCCGGCGATGGTGCTTCTCGACGCGATCGCGCGCCGGCTGCCCGGAGCGCTCGGCAGTGAGGTCTCCGGGCTCGAGGAGAGCTTCTCCGCCGAGCTCGAGGGCGGGCTCGAGTACCCGCAGTACACCCGGCCGGCGGAGTTCCGCGGCTGGAGCGTGCCCGAAGTGCTGCTCTCGGGCGACCACGGGCGCATCGCGCAGTGGCGCCGCGAGCAGAGCCGCGCGAGGACCGTCCACTGAGAAATCCGATCGACGCCCTCACGCACGGCTTGCCGCGCCAGTGGCGCATCGCCATCGACTGGGCGGTGACGATCCTCGGCGCGGTCGCGATCGTGCTCGCGATCAAGGCCTATGTCGTCAACCCATACCGGATCCCGTCCTCGTCGATGGAGCCGACGCTGCACTGCGCCAAGCCGCTCAACGGCTGCACGGCGCGGTTCTCCGACCGCGTGCTCGCGAACCGGCTCATCTACCACTTCCGCAGTCCGCGCCGGGGCGAGATCGTCGTCTTCAAGACCCCGCCGGCCGCGGCGCTCGCGTGCAACGGCGGCGAGGGGGAGACGTTCGTCAAGCGGCTGATCGCCCTCCCAGGGGACCGGTGGCGCGAGCAGGACGGCTACATCTACTTGAACGGAGAGCGGCAGACCGAGCCCTACATCGAGCAGGATCGCCGGGACTCGGAGACGATCCCCGAGAAGACGGTCCCGAAGGGCCAGTACCTGATGCTCGGCGACAACCGCGCGTCCTCCTGCGACTCGCGCCGGTGGGGAACCGTTCCACGCAAGAACCTCGTCGGCCCGGTGTTCGCCGTCTACTGGCCCCCGAGCCGCATCGGCTTCAGGTGACAAGTGCGCCGATCAAGAAAGGCGCTGCTCGTGCTCGCTTCGATCGCCGGCGGCCTCGTCGCCTTGACCCTGCTCGCCGTCTTCTTGACCCTACTCACATCGACGCCGTACCGCACTTCGAGCTCCGCCATGGAGCCGACGCTCCACTGCCTCAAGCCGGCTGAAGGCTGCGAGGCGGCCACTTTCCCGGATCGCGTCCTCGCTTCCCGGCTGCTCTACCGGCTCCGCGACCCTCATCGCGGAGACCTTGTCGCCTTCAAGATTCCTCCGGCGGCGAAGGCGGCCTGTGGGGGTGGTGTCAGTGGAACCTTCATCAAACGGTTGATCGGGCTCCCCGGGGACCGCTGGCGCGAGCAGGACGGCTACATCTACTTGAACGGCGAGCGGCAGACCGAGCCCTACATCGAGCCGGATCGCCGGGACTCGGCGATCCCCGAGAAGACGGTCCCGAAGGCCCAGTACCTGATGCTCGGCGACAACCGTGCGTCCTCCTGCGATTCGCGCCGGTGGGGCACCGTTCCGCGCAAGAACCTCGTCGGCCCGGTGTTCGCCGTGTACTGGCCGCCGAGCCGCATCGGCTTCAGATAGCACCCCATCCGCTAGCATCCCGCAGGGCCTGCCCAGGCCTCCTCTCATGACGAATCCGATCGAGCTAATCGAGCAGCGACAGCTGCGACCCGACCTGCCGCGCTTCAAGGCCGGCGACACCGTGCGTGTGCTCTTTCAGGTGATCGAGGGGCAGCGCCGGCGCACCCAGGCCTTCGAGGGGATCGTCATCAAGCGCCAGGGCTCCGGCGTGCGCGAGACCTTCACCGTCCGTAAGCAGTCGTTCGGCGTCGGCGTCGAGCGGACGTTCCCGGTCCACTCGCCGAAGATCGAGAAGATCGAGGTGCAGGCGATCGGCGACGTCAACCGCGCGAAGCTCTACTACTTGCGCGCGAAGGTGGGGAAGAAGGCGCGCGTCCGGGAGGTTCAGCGGGGGCCCGCGGTATCCTCGCCGCGTGCCGCCGATGACGAGGTCCAGCCCGAAGAGCTCGCAGCAGATGAGCCCGTTGCCGAAGAAGCTGCGGGGAATGAGCCAGCAGCAGAAGAGCCGGTGGCAGCCGTCGAAGACGGCGCAGAGGCTGCTGAGGTTCGACCGAAAGCTCGGCGCTCGCTTCGTCGCCGGCGCTGACGAGGCCGGGCGCGGCTCACTCGCCGGGCCGCTCGTCGTCGCGGGCGTTCTGCTCGACTACGAGTTCCTGCGCGATCATCGCGTCCGGCCGCTCACCTTTCTGAACGACTCGAAGCAGGTGAGCCCGGAGCTGCGCGAGGAGCTCTTCCGCGCCGTGCTCGGCTGCGCGACGCAGATCTCGGTGCAGACGATCTCGCCGGCGGAGATCGACCGAGAGGGGCTGCACCGCTCGAACCTCGCGGGCCTGCGGCGCGTGCTGCATGCGCTCAGCCCGCCGGCCGAGGCGTGCCTCGTCGACGGGTTCCGCCTCGGGCCCAGTGCGCCGGAGCACATGGCCGTCGTTGACGGCGACGAGCGCAGCGCCGCGATCGCCGCGGCCTCGATCGTGGCCAAGGTCGTCCGCGACCGGACGATGCGGCGCCTCGACGCGCTCTATCCAGGCTACGGCTTCTCCTCCCATGTCGGGTACATCACGCCCGGTCACTCCCGGATCGTGCGAGAGCGCGGCCCGTGCGAGATCCACCGGCGCTCCTTCCAGGCGCTCTGCTATCTCAGCGAGGAAGAGCTCGCCCGGGTCACAGCGGCCTAAGGAGGGTTTGGCGAAATATGGCTGAGCCGCCGGGCCGCGCTGCTCGCCCCGAGGCCGGGTCCTCAGTCGCATCCAGGCTACTAGCCTGGATGCTCCCTGCGTCCGCGGCCTCAGAACGAGCATCGCACCCCGGCGACGAGCAACATTCCGCCAAACCCTCCAACCGCGCCGTCGGGACACGCGCGGAGCGGCGTGCGCTGTGGCACTACCGGCTGCGCGGCTACCGAATCCTGGCCACGAACGCGTGGGCGGGAGGCTACGAGCTCGACCTCGTCGTCCGCCGCGGCCGGACGGTCGTCTTCTGCGAAGTGAAGTCGAAGGGCGGGCCTGGGCTCGGCGACCCGCTCGAGATGGTCACCGCCGAGAAGCAAAGGCGCATCGCGCGTGCCGCCGAGACCTGGCTTGCCGCTCACCCGCAGCTCCGCGGCTGCGAGACCCGGTTCGACGTCGTCGCCGAGCGCGAAGGGAAGCTGGAGCGTGTTGCGAACGCCTTTTGACCACGGGTACGAAGAGGGAGTCTCGGCGCCCTCGTAGAACTCGTTCAGGGCGATGGCACCGACGCAGGACGCCCTGTACCGCGAGCTCGACGTAGACCCCGACCTCTCCTGGTCGGAGCGCGACCTGCCCGAGCGCGAGCGCACGAAGCACGTGCACCGCCTGCATCCCTACCTGGGCAAGTACGTGCCGCAGCTCGTCGAGGCGCTGCTCGCGCGCCATCTGCCGCGCGCGAAGACGGTGCTCGACCCGTTCGCGGGCTCGGGAACGACGCTCGTCCAGGCGCTCGAGGATGGACGCGACGCGACCGGCATCGACGTCGCCGCGTTCAACTGCCTGCTGATGGAGGTCAAGACCGGGGAGTACAACCTCTTCACGCTCGAGCGCGAGCTGCGCGACTCGCTGCGGCGCCTCGAAACCTTCGAGGAGAATCGGCCCCCACGGCCCTCCGGCTACCTCGCCAAGTGGTTCGCGCCGCGTGCCGCTGCAGAGCTGGCCTTCTTCCGCTCCTTCGTCGACGACTACGAGCACGCCGACGTCCTCCGCATCGTGCTCGCGCGGGCGGCCCGCTCGGCGCGCCGGACGACCCACTTCGACCTCGACTTCCCACGCGAGCCCCAGGCCGGCGAGTACTGGTGCCACAAGCACAAGAAGATCTGCCGCCCGGTCGATCGCGCCGAGCACTTCCTGCGCCGCTACGCGCTCGACACCCTCACGCGGGTCCGTGAGTTCTCGCGCGTGCGCGCGCGCGGGCGCGAGGCACAGGTCCTACACGGCGACGCCCGCAACCTCGAACTGCCCGGCCCGTTCGACGGGGTCGTCACATCGCCGCCCTATCCGGGGCTGATCGACTACCACGAGCAGCACCGCTACGCGTACGAGCTGCTCGGCCTCGACGACAAGCGCGACCTCGAGCTAGGAGCCGCCGCGCGGGGGGTGAGCGCGCAGGCGATTCGTGACTACGTCGACGGCATCGCGGCGGCACTCGCCAACGTGCGCGGCGCTCTCCGGCCGCGGGCCCCGGTGGTGATCGTGATCAACGACCGCCGCGACCTCTACCCGGAGATCCTCGAGCGGGCGGGCCTCGCGATCCAGGCCCGGTACCGGCGGCACGTGAACCGGCGCACCGGGCGTCGCGCGGGCGAGTTCTTCGAAGACGTGATCGTCGCGCGGCCGGTCTAGGGTCAGCGAGGCGGCAGGCGATCGAAGTCGTCGATGCTGTAGATGTCCGAGCGCTCCGTGCTACAGACGGTTCGGTCGAAGTAGATCCGTGTCATGCTGATCTCGCCCGGAGGCTTGATCGCGACCGGCGTCGCGTACGTGAGGCCGAAGTCCTGGCCGGCGGGGAACGAGTAGAGCACCTCCGTCGCCCCGTAGATGGTCGTCTTGACGAGCTCCGCGGCCGCGCCACACTCCGATCCGCTGCGCCCGTAGTAGGTCGTCCCGGTCGCAGTCACGGACGGCCCGTACTGGACCTGGCCGGTGGTCGGCATCGGGGTCGTCACCTGGTTCGTCGTTTCGTATCTGAAGACGGTGCACGTACCGGAAACACACTTCATCCAGACCGCGAAGTCGCCGTTCACCTGTCCGGCCTGCAGGAGCCCGTGCTTGCTGCGCAGCGAGTCCAGAACCCGCTGTTCTCCGGTCACGAGGTTGCGCAGGATGACCTGCTGCTTCGAGCCGCTGAAGACGACGCCCCGGTCGAAGAGCAGCCAGTCGCCCGAGATCGTCGGCCGCCATTCCCAGCGCTTCGTGTTCACGCCCTGCGGGCTGTTCCGGCGGTGCGTCGTGAGGTCGAAGAAGCGGATGTTCGAATTCCGCTTCGAGACCTCCTGGTAGGCGAGCCTCGTGCCGTCGATCCCGCCTGCCCAGCCGTAGGTTCGGCGAGCGTTCACCTTGACGGGCGCCTCGGTTCCCAGCTGCGCATAGACATCGAGGGTGTGCGGCTGTCCGCGTCTGCTTTTCGCCCACGCGAAGTAATCTCCGCTCGCTGCGGGGGTCGTCTCGTTCCGCGGGCTCGTCTTGACCGGCACCGGAGCCGTCGCGGCGGACGCGGTGACAGTGAGGAGCCCTGCGACGGCGAACAGACCGACGGCTCTCAGCGCGTTCATATGGAGAGTTTCTCCGCCGGGAAGTGGTTGCAAACTATCGCGGAGGCGGAGGCAGCTCGATGTCGTCGACGCGGTAGATATCCCACGTCTGCTTGGAGCAGTTGACGCTGTCGTAGTAGATCTGCGTCGTCGGCCCGGCCGGCGGATCCGGGGGCAATGTGTAGGCGTACGTGACGTCCACGTCGCGGCCCGGCGGCAACGAGGCCAGTACTTCGGGCAGGCCGACCAGAGGCTGCTTGACGAGCTCCACCGACTTGCCGCAGCCCTTCGTGCTCCGCAGGTAGTAGACCGTCCCGTACGGGTTGACGGACGGGCTGTAGGCCACCTTCGCCGGCAGTGTGGGTAGCGCCGTGGCGGTGGCCGTCGCCAGGTCGTACCGGTAGATGACGCATTGCGGATACGGGTCGCAGCGGGCCCACACGGCGTAGTTCCCGTTGATCTGCCCGGCGCTGAGGAGGCCGTTGCGATTGCGCATGTGGGCGAGCACGCGCCGCTCGCCCGTGACGAGGTTGCGGAGCAGGACTCTCTGCGTCGAGGTGCCATACGAGCGGCCGCGGCTGAAGAGGATCCAGTCGTGGGAGATCGTCCCGCAGCACTCCCAGTTCTTCGTGTTCACTCCGGCGGGGAGCTTCTTCAGCCGCCTCGTCTGGAGGTCGAAGAGCCTGAGGTCGGACTCGGTCGCGAACTGGCCGCGGATCAGTTGGTAGAGGAGCCTCGTCCCGTCGATTCCGCCGCCGTAGGCCTGGGTGCCCTTCCGGTTGACCTTGAAGGGGGGGTCGGTCCCGTGCTGGGCGAAGAGGTCGAATGGGCTTGCCGAGCGCCCCCGGCTCCTCGACCAGACGAACCAGTTGTCGCCGGCGGAGGGGCTGACCTCGTTGTGGCGCGTCGTCTTGACGGGAATCGGGGTTGCAGCCGCGCCCGCAACCGCGGTGATGATCGAGCCGACCAGGAGCGCGAAAAAGAGTTCACGCTTCCGGTTTGCCCGCGTGACAGACAGGCGCACGCGTCCAGCCTAGCCTGGGCACATGCTGGCGCGGACGGTCACGCATGCACTCGTCGGGCTCGACGCACGTCGGGTCGAGGTCGAAGCCCATCTCCAGAACGGGGCACCGGCGTTCGCGATCGTCGGGCTCGCCGACCGCGCCTGCCAGGAGGCGAAGGAGCGCGTCCGCAGCGGGATCGCCTCGGCCGAGCTCGAGTGGCCGGGGCGGCGCATCACCGTCAATCTCGCGCCGGCGGGCCTGCGCAAGGAGGGCTCCGGCTTCGATCTGCCGATCGCGCTTTCGATTCTCGCCGCCTCGGGCCAGATCCCGCGCGACCGGCTGGCCGAGCACGCCGCCGTCGGCGAGCTTGGCCTCCACGGGCAGCTGCGGCCGGTCGGGGGTGCGCTCGCTCTGGCGGAGGCGGCGCGTCAGGAGGGGCTGTCCAGGATCCTCTGCGCGGCTCGCTCCGCACCCGAAGCCGCCCTCTCAGGCATCGAGCCCGTGCCGCTCCGCCATCTCGCCGAGGCTGCCGCCTACCTGCGCGGCGAGAGCGAGCCGGAGCCCTACGTCGAGAGCAACGGGCACCCGCCGCCGGAGCAGACGCTCCTCGATCTCGCCGACGTCCGCGGCCAGGAGCGGGCGCGCCGCGCCCTCGAGATCGCCGCCGCGGGTGGCCACAACCTCCTGCTCGCGGGCCCGCCCGGCACGGGAAAGTCGATGCTCGCGCGACGGCTGCCCGGGATCCTGCCACCGCTCTCGACGGCAGAGGCGCTCGAGGTGACGCGGATCCATTCGGTCGCCGGGATGCTCGCGGCCGATCGGCCGCTCGTCACCACCCGGCCATTGCGCTCGCCGCACTACAACGCCTCGGTGGCCGCGCTCGTCGGAGGCGGCGGTGGCGGTGCCGGGCCCCGGCCGGGCGAGGTCAGCCTCGCCCACCGGGGAGTGCTCGTGCTCGACGAGTTCGCCGAGTTCCAGCGACCGGCCCTCGAGGCGCTTCGCCAGCCGCTCGAGGACGGCGTCGTCTCGATCGCGCGCGTCGGGGGCCGGGCTGTGTTCCCGGCCCGCTTCCAGCTCGTGGCGGCCATGAACCTCTGTCCGTGCGGGGCGCGCGGCGATCCCGCCGCCGAGTGCAAGTGTTCGCCGCAGCGGCTCTCGGCGTACCGGGACAAGCTCTCGCGGGCGCTTCTCGACCGGTTCGACCTCGTCGTCGCGATGCCGCGTCCACGCGCCGCCGAGCTCGCCGCCGCTCCCAGCGAAGCCTCGGCGCCGGTGCGCGAGCGCGTCGAGTCGGCGCGCGAATGGATCGAGTCCGGGCGGCCGCCGTGGTCGAAGGAGGCCACCGAGCTGCTCGACCGCGCGGTCGAGCGCCTGCCGCTCTCCGGGCGGGGGAGGGCCCGGTCGCGCCGGGTTGCGGAGACGATTGCAGCGCTCGCCGCCAAGCCCGAGGTTGCCGCCTCGCACCTTGCTGAGGCGCTTGCCTACCGCTCGCCGAGAGAGCTCGGGCCGACATGAAGGAGCTCGCAGTGGCGTCCTTCGCGGCCGAGCGCGGCGTGCACCTAATCCGCGAGCCACGCGACCCCGCCTATCGGGCCTTCGCGCGGTCGTTCGACGACGCCGGCTATCTCGCCGGGCTCGGGGCGAACGGGATTCGGTGGCTGGCCCGTTCGGATGCCGGCTTTCCGAGTCTGCTGGGTGCGATCCACGACCCACCGGTGGGCTTGTTCGTGCGCGGTGCCGCGGAGGTGGACCTTCTCGGGCGCGCGGCGGTCGGGGTCGTCGGTGCCCGCTCGTGCTCGCCCTACGGCGCTCAGGTCGCGCGGATTCTCGGGCGCGAGCTCGCCGCGGCGGGCCTGGTCGTCGTCAGCGGTCTCGCCCGCGGGATCGACGGCGAGGCGCACCGGGGTGCGCTCGACGCGGGCGGGACGACCGTGGCCGTGCTCGGCTGCGGGATCGATCGTGACTATCCCGCCTCGCACGCCGAGCTGGCGGCCCGGATTCGCGCAACGGGGCTCGCGGTCTCGGAGTACGCGCCTGGGGTCGAGCCTGCGCCGTGGAGGTTCCCGGCGCGGAACAGGATCATCGCGGGGCTCTGTGCCGCGACCGTCGTCGTCGAAGCGCGCGAGCGCAGCGGCGCGCTGATCACCGCCGACCTCGCCCTCGAGGAGGGCCGCGAGGTGCTCGCGGTTCCGGGCGAGATCACCTCGGCGCTCTCGCGGGGAACGAACGACCTGCTGCGGCTCGGCGCAACGCCCCTGATCGGCTCGGCCGACGTCCTCGAGCTCTTCGGGCTCTCACCGGCCGCGGCCGCGGCGGTCGAGCTCACCGATGTCGCCGAAAAGGTACTCGGCCGCCTTCGCGACGGCCCGGCGAGCGCCGACGAGCTCGTCAGGGCAACCGGCCTGGACGCGGGGGCGCTCGCTTCCGCCTTGACCGAGCTCGAGCTGGCGGGTGTCGCGGTCGCGGCAGGAGGCGTGTACCGGGCCAACTAGCATCGCGCCATGGCCGTGGGGCTGGACGCGAACCAATCGCCATCCGCGCCGAGCGTCGAGGAGGTTCGGCGCATCGTGACGATCTCGAATCCGGTCATCCGTAACCTCGAAATCACCGAGTGCTACTCGCGACTGGCCGCGGCCTTCGCGGCGCGGAGCGGCGCGGGCGCGAACTGGTGCACGTACGCGACGTGGGCCTCACGACAGGCGGGCGGGACGATTCGTGGCGAGGACTTGCTCGAGCAGCTCGGGCGCAAGTTCGGGCACGGCCGCCGGCTACTGCATCCGATCAGGACGCTCTGGCGCCGGCTGCTGCGCCGCGGCCTCTTCCAGCGCGAGACGCGGATCGGGCGCCTGACGGCCGAGCTGCACACGCCGTTCGACGCGTTCGAGCGCGCCAGCGACTCGGTGGCGCGCGGGAACCTCAAGGTGTTCCAGGAGATCGGGCTCGAGTTCGCGCGCTACCTGCATGCATGCCCGCCCGACGGGGTCGATTCGGATGCGTTCAAGCGTTTCCTCGACGGATTGCGCCCGGGAGACCCGCCCGCTGGGCAGCGCTATCTGCGTGCGGCGTTCGAGTGGTACGAGCACGGGCGCAGCGAGCGCGACCCGAAGGCGAGGATGGAGCTCGCCGTGCTCTCCAACCTCGCGATCGGCTTCCACGAGCAGACGCGCCTGCAGCCGCAGATCCGCGAGGCGCTCGACGCCGCGTACGCCACACCAAAGGATCTCGGCCGGCGCGCGCTCGAGGCGCTCTTCCCTTCGGCGGCGCGCCTGTGGCCGGCCGTCAAGCGTCCAGCCGCCGCCGTCGTAGGCGTTGTCGCGTCAGGCGCACAGCATGCCGCGAGCAGGCTCGCGCGCGAGGCGATCACCGAGTCGCTCATGGTGCTCGCGCTGCCGGGACGGGTGCTGGCGCTCAGCATGCACCTGGGGGACGCCTACCCGGAGGCGCTCCGCGACCCGGCGAACACGGACTTGATCGAGTTCCTGGCAAGGTTCGAGCCGCTCCCGCCGGCGCCCGATCGATGCGGCGCGCGCGACTGGTCGGACCTCCACCAGCGGATGCACTACATCGTTCACCTGTTCCGGGCGTTCCACCTGCGCGAAGAACTCTCTGGACCTCCGTTCACACCGGAGCAGGTCGCGAGCTTCAACCGCGGCATCGTGCCGGACGGTGAGCTGTGACGGGTCGTACACTCCGTTTGGATTGGACGGAAAGCAAGCTTGCGCGCGCCCGTGATGCGATTTCCGGCAAGACGCACGCGGCTCACCCCACACGCTCGCTACGCGTCCGCGCTGCGTGAGCGACGTCTCGTGCTGCGGCGTCGAGCTCGCCGGGCGTCGGCCAGGATAGCCCGGGCCGCGTTCCTCCCGGGGCCGCCGGTGACCCCGCCTCCGGGGTGTGTGCCCGCCCCACACATGTAGAGGCCGCGGATCCCGGTAAGCCGGTAGCGAGCATGGCCGAGGAGGGGCCGCCAGGCGAAGACCTGGTCGAGGGCATGCTCGCCGTGCATCGGGTGCCCGCCGCTGAGCCCGTACTCTCGCTCGAGGTCCGCAGGCGTGACGACGTGGCGAGCGACGATCGTGTCCGCGATGCCCGGTGCATAGACCTCGAGCGTCCGCACGGCCGTGTCCGCTACACGATCACGCGCTGCCTCGTCCCAGTCCGCGTCGCGGAGGTGCCGTGGCGCGTACTGGAACAGCGCGGTGACCACGTGGGTCCCATCAGGGGCGAGCGAGGGGTCGGAGAGGGTGGGGATCGTCGCCTCGAGATACGGGTGCTCGGAGATCCGGCCGTACTTCGAGTCGTCGAATGCCCGCTCGAGGTCGTCGAGGCTCGGTGCGACGACGATCCGCCCGTGCAGGCGCTCGCCGTCGACGCCGCCGATCGCCGGCAAGCCCTCCAGGACGAGGGTCACCTTCGCCGCGACGCCGGGCATGCGGATGTGCTCGACTCGCCAGCCCAGCGTCGGACCGAGCTCGGCCGGGTCGACGAGGCGGAGAAGAGTCTGCTTGGGATCGGCGTTCGATGCGACGATTCGCGCGTCGACCTCCTCGCCGCTCGCGAGGGCGACCCCATCGACCGAGCCTCGCCCTGTTCGGACGGCCACAACGTCGGCGTCGAAGCGAATCGTCGCGCCGTTGCTCCGCGCGGCGGCGACGAGCGCCTTCACCAGGGAGTCCGGTCCGCCGCGCGCGAAGACCGTGCGGCCCGCCGCTCCTCCTCCCGAGGCCGAGTCCCACAGGAAGTTGAGCGCGGTCCCCGCCGACCGGGGGCCCATGGCCGCGTACCGAACGCCCCGCGCGCCGAGGGCGCCGCGGAGCGCCTCGTCCTCGACGGCTTCGCCGACGAGGTCCGCGACGGACATCGGCAGCACCCGCAGCGCCTCGCGTCGCTGCTCCCTCCCGAGGTGCCGCAGCCCGTTCAGGAGCATGAGGCCGCCGGTGGCGTCCGCGAGGGACGGAGACGCGAGGTCCGGCGGCTCGGTCGCCTGGATGCGGGTCAGGAAGGCGCCCAGCGAGCGGATCCTGCGGTCGAAGGCGACGTACGCCTCGGCATCGCGCGGCCGGGGCCCCGTCCGGAGCTCTGTCGCCGTCCGGACCGGGTCGCGCCACAACGTGAGGCCGGGCCCGTCGACGGACGGGGCGAAGGCCGCCACCTCCGGCTCGATGGCGCGGAAGCCGTGCGAGCCGAGCCCGAGGTCACGGACGACGTCGTCACGGAGACCTCCGACGCAGTTGGCCGCAACCGGCGCGCGCACACCGGGCGCGACCTCCTCCGTGGCCAGAGGGCCGCCCGCCCGGCTTCGCCGCTCGAGAACCAGCGTCCGGAGACCCGCCTTCGCCAGGTACGACGCCGTGACCAGGCCGTTGTGGCCGGCCCCGACCACGACCGCGTCGTATTGCTCCCGGGCCACGCTCAGGCGGCCTTCTTGCCGCGGAGCCCGCGCAGGACTTGCCGCGCCGCGAGGCGTCCCGACGCACCCATGATCCCGCCCCCGGGGTGCGTAGCCGAGCCGCACATCCAGAGGTTCCGAAGCGGCGTCCGGTAGCGCGCCCATCCCGGCACGGGCCGGTTGAAGAAGAGCTGCTCGAGCGAGAGCTCGCCCTGGAAGATGTTCCCCTCGGAGAGCCCGAACGTGTCCTCGATGTCCTTGGGGGTGAGCACCTGCGCGTGCAGGATGAGGTCGCGGATGTTCGGCGCCCGCTCCGCGATCGTGTCGATGACGGTCTCCCCGAACGCAGCGCGCCGGCCGTCGTCCCATTCGTCGCCCTCGGCCAGGTGGTAGGGGGCGTACTGGACGAAGCAGCTCATGACGTGCTTGCCCGGAGGCGCCATCGACGGGTCGACCAGGGTCGGGATGACCATGTCGATGTACGGGCGCCGGCTGAAGCGCCCGGACTTCGCGTCGTCGTAGGCCTGCTCGATGTAGTCGATGCTCGGGCTGAAGCTGATCGCGCCGCGCAGGTGGTCCCCCTCGCCGGGGAGGCACGTGAACTCGGGAAGCCCGCTCAGGGCGAGGTTCACCTTCCCGCTGGAGCCCCGGTACCGATAGCGCGCGACCTCCTCGAGGAACGACCCGTCGAGGAGGCCGGACGGCATGAGCCGGACGAACGTCTGCTGCGGATCGAGGCTCGACAGCGTCACCCGCCCGGTCACCTCGTCGCCCGTCGACGTGACGGCGCCGGTCACCTCGTCGCCTCGCGTCAGGAACTGATCGACGGCGGTCTCGGTCCGGATCTCGGCGCCGAACGACCGGGCGGCGCTTGCAATCGCCTCGCTGACAGCGCCGGTCCCTCCGCGCGGTATTCCCCAGGCGCGCAGGACGCCGTCGATCTCGCCCATGTAGTGGTGCAGCAGGACGTAGGCGGTCCCGGGCGAGCGGATCCCCTGGAACGTGCCGATGATCCCGGAGGCGCTCATCGTCGCCTTCAGCGGATCCGTCTCGAACCACTGGTCGAGGAAGTCGGCGGCGCTCATCGTCATGAGCTGGATGAACACCGCCCGCTGCTCCAGGGAGAGGCCGTTGAAGTCGCGGGCGAGACGTGCGACGGGGAGCCATTCGCGCGGATCGAGCCGGCCCGGATCCGCCGGCGCAATGGACAGGATCGGCTTGATGAATCGCGCCATCTCGACCATCAGTCGGCTGTACTCCTCGTACGCCTCCGCGTCGCTCGCCGACCAGCGCCGGAGCTCGCGCACGGTGCGGCCGTGGTCGTTCACACGCCACAGGTAGTCGCCGTCGAGCGGCGTGAACGTTCCGTCGAGAGGCAGAATCTCGAGGCCGTGCTGCGGGAGCGCGAGCTCCCGGACGATCTCGGGGCGGAGCAGCGAGACGACGTACGAGGCCACGCTGAACCGGAAGCCGGGGAACACCTCCTCGGTGACCGCCGCCCCGCCGAGAACGTGACGACGCTCCAGCACGACGACCTTGAGTCCGGCCCGCGCGAGGTACGCCGCGGCCACGAGCCCGTTGTGCCCGCCGCCAACGATCACGGCGTCGTACATGCGGTGATTCGAGGTCGCCATCAGCGGCGACACTAACCGCGGTACGCTCGATCCGCCGTGTCAGTCGGAACCGCGTTCTATCCCCGGACCGCGCCACTCAACGCCAAGCTGCAGTGGCGCGAATGGTCGGGCTATCTCGCGGCGAGCGCGTACTCCGACTCCCACGAGATCGAGTACAACGCCATCCGGGAGGCGGCGGCGCTCATCGACGTCTCTCCGCTCTACAAGTATCTGGTCTCCGGGCCTGACGCCACGCGGCTCGTCGACCGCGTGATCACACGGGACGCGAGCAAGCTCGGCGTCGGCCGCGTCTACTACACCTCCTGGTGCAACGAGAACGGCCGCGTGGTCGACGACGGGACGGTCGCCCGCATCGAGGAGCAGACCTACCGCTGGACGGCCGCCGACGCGTCGCTGCGCTGGCTCCGGATGAACGCTCGCGGCCTTGACGTCGAGATCGAGGACGTGAGCGAACGCATCGCCGCGCTGGCCGTGCAGGGGCCGCTGAGCCGCGACGTGCTCGAGGCGGCCACCGAGTCGTCCTGGGGCGACCTCAAGTACTTCGGCCGGCGGGCCGCGGCGGTCGATGGCATCCCCGTCGACGTCTCCCGGACGGGCTATACAGGCGACCTCGGTTACGAGGTGTGGGTCGAGAGCGCTCAGGCGGTCGAGCTCTGGGACGCCCTCGTGCGGGCCGGACGCGCCTACGGCATCCGGCCGGCCGGGATGCTCGCCCTCGACATCGCGCGGATCGAGGCAGGGCTGATCCTCATCGAAGCGGATTTCGACTCCGTGCGGCGCGCGCTGATTCCCGAGCAGTCGTACTCGCCCTTCGAGCTGGGCGTCCTGGGCCGCTTCGTCGACTTCGAGAAGCCGGCGGCGTTCGTCGGCCGTCGCGCGCTCGAGCGGGAACAGGGTCGCGGCGGGCCTCCGCGGAGGCTCGTCGGGCTAGAGCTCGACTGGGAGCCACTCGAGGAGCTGTACCGTGCGAAAGGGCTGACGGCGGCCCTGGAGCCCGCCGCCTCGCGCGTCCCCGTTCCTGTGTACGCGCGAGGCCGCCAGGTCGGCAAGGCGACCAGCACGACGTGGAGCCCGACACTGAAGAAGGTGGTTGCGCTGGCCTCAGTCGCTGCCGACCAGAGCAAGCTCGGCACGAGGATCGACGTCGAGTGGACGGTGGAGGCGCGGCGCAGCCGGACGGCGGGGACGGTGGTGGAGCTGCCGTTCTTCAACCCGATGCGCAAGACCTCGACGGTCGCTCATTCACCAGCCCCCTAGTTCACAGTCGGCGAACTCCAAAGGACGCGATCGAGATCGCGGGTCTAGGCAGCGACCTCCGATTGGCACCTGACTGGCCGGGCATCTTCGGGGCAACCGACGATCGCCTGCCGCTCGCAGGGCGGCTCCCGGGCCACGACAACGTGTGGGTCGCCGCCGGCTACTCAGGGCACGGCAATGTCCTCGGCCTCGCCTGCGGAGAGCTCGTGGCGGGGGCGATCCTCGGTCGCCCCGCGCCAGAGCTCCAGCTATTCGACCCGCGCGGCTTCTCTAGGAAGAAGTCGCCTCTGCGCCCATGCCTTCTGGCACCGGCGCGGTCTCATCGACCTGCCAGACGGAGAACGAGTTGCCCTCCGGATCCGTCGCAGGTGCGAACCAACCCATGCTCGGAACCGGCATCTTGTCCTCGGTGTTACCACCCAGTTCGCGGATGCGGCCGAGCTCTGCGTCGATGTCGTCGGTCTCGAAGTAGAGCGTGATGCCCTTCTCGCCCTCCCGCGACGGATGGATCGCGCCGCCGGGCTCGCCCTCGAACATGTGGTACTCGGGCGCGCCCTCGGCACCGTCGCCGTAGTTCTTGAACTGCCAGCCGGCGAGCTCTCCCCAGAACTTCAGGGCCCTTCCGGTGTCGTCCGCGGGGATCTCGATGTGAACGATCTTGCCCTTCATGTATCTCCCTTCCTCGACTTCGGTGTTCCCATAGCGAGAAGCTATCGAAGCTTGCCGAGTCAGAGGGTTAAGACCTTGAAAGAATCAGAGCTCGATCGTCGAGGGGTCACGAACGCGGCCGGAGCTGCCGATGACGTGCGCATGGATTCGTACTCGGAGCCCCTGCCCGTCGACGGCGACGTCTCGGTTCAAACGTGCGAATCCTGCGGCCGTCATCCCGCCATTCGAGTGACGGTCAGGCGCCACGTCGGCCTCTTCTACCTTCAGCGCTTCATCACAGTGAGGGCCGTCGCCTGCCGGGCGTGCGGGCGCCGCCTCGTGCGCAACTTCACGCTGCGCACGCTGGCGCAGGGCTGGTGGGGAATGATCAGCTTCTTCTTCAACTGGTTCGTGCTCGGCGCCAACGCGGTCGCTTGGCTGAGGCTCGGGCGCCTGAATGAGCCGAGCGTCTCGGGAACAGATGGCTTGGCGATCGCTGTGGGCTCGCCCCCGGTTGGGTGGGAGCAGGCGGGAAATGACGACACGTTGAAGCCGAAGAGGCGCTCGCGGCTCGGCAAGGGCGGAGCCGTCGCCGCCGTCATCTTCGTTGGATTCGCTCTCCTCCGAGCCGGATCCTCAGGCTCGGAAGCGTCCGACCACGACCACAGCGGCCCGCACGGTCAGCCGATGACCGCTTTCGGCATCAAGCGCGCGATGGTGGGAAAGATGTTCCGCACAGAGAGTGGCGAGAGAGTTCGGGTCGAATCGGCTGATTGCACCAGTGATGCCACAGGCGCTCTCCAGGTCCACTTTCAGTGCCAGCTCCTCTTCAACAACGGCGAATGGGATGACGTGCTCGTGCACGTTCTGCGGGACGGGTTGTTCTTCAGATCGTCCCGGTCCGGCGGCGCCTGACCCCGCCTCAGAGCTCGAGTGTCGGAAGGTCGAGGTCGTCGACTCGCTCGATCGCGGCCAGCGCGATCGCGAGGTCCTGGATCGCGAGCCCGGTCGAGTCGAAGACCGTGACCTCCGCGTCGCTCGCGCCGGCCCGGCGCTTCGCCCGCGAGGACGGCCCCGAGCTCGGTCACCTGCTCTCGCTCCAGCACCCCCGCCTCGACGGCGTGCACGAGCTCGCCGTTGTGGCTGGCCTGCTCCCAGGTCCGACAAGGGTTCTCGGATCTAGTTCGTGGTTCCCCTGCTCGATGCCGTGCTCGCTGCGCTAATCGTCATCGGACTCGTAGAAATCGGGCCAGCCAGGTTCTGGTGGCCCCGCGTAGTCGGACCAGCTCTTCGGAGGCCATGGCGGGAATGGCCAGGAACTGTCGTCGACCGTGCTCCATCTAGCGGCCCGACGGCCCGCGGAGTAAACGGCCTCGATGTCGCCGCCTAGTCGCACCAGGACGATTTCAGCACGTTCGCGGCCCCAGGCGATCGCCTCATCCACAGTGTCAAACGCCGCGTCTTCGTCAATCTCCGCGGTACCGCTCGTCGTTGCGACCCACTCGGCGTCGCCGGGGATGCGTCGTTGGCGAAACCAGGGCTGCGGACGGTCGTCGTCCGACTCCTCGTCGTACTGGCGGTCGATGTAGACGACTGGCTCGTCGGACGTGGTGTGCTCCTAGAGTTCAAGCGTCGGGAGGTCAAGTCCGTCGGCGCGCTCCATTGCCGCGAGCGCGACGGCCAAGTCCTGAATCGCTAGCCCTGTGGAGTCGAAGATCGTGATGTCGTCCTTCGACTGACGGCCGGGCGCTGTACCGGCGAGCACGTCGCCAAGCTGGGTCACATCCTCCTGGGTAATCCCACCGGCCTCGACGGCGTGCGCGAGTTCGCCATTGTGGCTAGCTTGTTCCCAGTCATCGGCGTAGAGCCGGACGCGAGCTGCGGGATCGAGTATTCCCGACGGTGCCGACTGCTCCCCGTCGTCGGCGAAGATCCGGGCGCGAAGGAGCTCCTCGACGGCGACCTCGGCCTTGCCGGGGCCGTCGGCGCCCATCAGGCTCACGTGCTGGCCGGGTTGCAGCGAGCCCTCGGGGAGGAGGATCTCGTGACCCGGAGTCATCGTCACGAGCAGATCGGCCGCGAGCGCTTCCTCTCTTGTGGCGACCGATGCGCCGAGCTCGTCAGCTGCCTGTTGCGCGCGATTCGGGTCGACGTCGTACAGCGCGACGTTGCGGCCTCGCGCGAGGAACGTGCGGGCGGCGGCTTTTCCGTTCACGCCCGCGCCGACGACGGCGGCCGTTTGCGCGTCCGGGCGGCCGAGCGTCTCGGCGGCAAGCACCGCAGCAGCGCCCGTCCTGAGCGCAGTGACCGCGCCCGCGTCGAGCACGGCGCGCAGCATCCCGTTCGAGGCGTCCGAGAGCAGGACGAGGCCCGAGACCGTCGGCAGGCCCTGCGCCGGATTGCCCGGAAAGGACGTGACCCACTTCAAGGACGCATGGCCGGCGCCGAGGGCCGGCATCGCACGGAAGTCCCCCGCCGGATACGCCGGGACGTAGACCTTCGGCGGCATTGACCACTCGCCGCGCGCATAGGCGATGAACGCGTCGCGCACGGCCTCGAGCGCGCGCTCCGGCGAGACCGCGGCCTCGACGTCGCGGCCGGACAGAAACGGAACCGAGCTCAAACGGCCTTGACGGCCGCGATTAGCTTCTCCATCGCCGCCTTCGCGTCGTCGAAGAGCATGACCGTCTTCGGCTCGTAGAAGAGCGGATTGTCGATGCCCGCGAATCCCGGCGACATGCTCCGCTTGACGACGACGACGTTCTGCGCCTTGTCGACGTCGAGGATCGGCATCCCGTAGATTGGGCTCCCGGGCTGGTTGCGCGCGGCCGGGTTGACGACGTCGTTGGCGCCGACGACGAGCACTACGTCGGTCTGGGGAAACTCAGGGTTGATCGTGTCCATCTCGTACAGCTGGTCGTAGGGGACGTTGGCCTCGGCGAGCAGGACGTTCATGTGCCCCGGCATGCGGCCCGCGACCGGGTGGATCGCGTAGCGGACGTCCACACCCCTCTCTTCCAGCAGCTCCGCCAGGTTGCGAACGTCGTGCTGGGCCTGGGCGACCGCGAGACCGTAGCCGGGAACGAAGACGACGCGACGCGCGAACGCGAGCATGACCGCGACGTCGTCGGCCGTCGCCGTGTGCACCGTCCCGCCTTCGGGCCCAGCGCCCGCCGCATCCGGCGTGGCGACGACCTTCCCGAACGCGCCGAACAGGACGTTGGCGAGGGAGCGGTTCATCGCGCGGGCCATCAGCGTCGTCAGCAGCGTTCCGGAGGCGCCGACGAGCATTCCGCTCACGATCAGGACGTTCGAGTGCAGCACGAAGCCGGTCGCCGCTGCGGCGAGGCCGGTGAACGCATTCAGCATCGAGATCACGACCGGCATGTCGGCGCCGCCGATCGGGAGCACGAACACGATCCCGAAGAGCGCCGCCGCACCGATCGCCGCCGCCAGCAGCCAGAACTCGACCGAGCCCATGGCCACGGCCGCAAGCGCGATCGAGCCGCCAAACAGCAGCGCGTTCCCGAACTGCTGCCCCGGATACGTGATCGGGCGCCCGCTGACGAGCTCCTGGAGCTTCCCGAAGGCGACGAGCGAGCCGGCGAACGAGATCGAGCCGACGAGCGCCGAGAAGACCGTCGCGATCGCGCGCTCGACGCCGACGTCGCCCACGTTCGCCCAGACACTGTGGAACTCGACGAGCGAGACGAGGGCCGCCGCGCCGCCGCCGACGCCGTTGAACAGCGCCACCATCTGCGGCATCGCGGTCATCTTCACCTTCCTCGCGCCGACGACCCCGATCACCGAGCCGATCACGATCCCGGCCGCCATCCACCACCAGCCGGTTCGCACCTCCTTGAGCGCGAGCGTGACGAGAACGGCCCAGATCATCCCCGCGGCGCCGATCTGGACGCCGAAGCGCGCGTGCCGCGGGGAGGAGAGGAAGCGCAGCGCGAGGATGAACGCCGCGATCGTGATCAGGTACAGCAGGTTCGCAGTCGTGGGGCTCACGAAGGCTTGTCCGGCGGCGCGTCGGGACGCTTCTTGAACATCTCGAGCATCCGGTCGGTGACAACGAAGCCGCCGACGACGTTCGCCGTCCCGAGGATGACCGCGACGAACGAGACGAGCCGCATGAAGAGCCCGGGGTGGGGGGTCCCCATGACGACGATCGCGCCGACGATGACGATCCCGTGGATCGCGTTCGTGCCGGACATGAGCGGCGTGTGCAGGAGCGTCGGCACCTTCGAGATGACCTCGAAGCCGACGAAGGCCGCGAGCACCAGAATCGTGATCTCTGTGACGAGCTGGTAGCTCAAGCTTCCACCTTCTTGCGCGTGACGCAGGCGCCCGCCGTGATCTCGTCCTCGAAGTCGAGCGTGAGCTTCCCCTCAGGCGCCAGGTGCTGGACGAGTGACGAGACGTTGCGCGCGTAGAGCTGGCTCGCGTGATAGGGCATCGTGCTCGGCAGGTTCGTCGGGCCGAGGATCGTGACGCCCTGGTGGTCGACCTCCTGGTCGGGCTGGGTCAGGTCGGCGTTGCCGCCCGCCTCGGCGGCGAGGTCGACGATCACCGAGCCGGGCTGCATGGATTCGATCGCCGACTGCGGGATCAGCTTCGGCGCCGGTCGCCCGGGAATGAGCGCCGTCGTGACGACGACGTCAAACTCGCCGATCCGCTTCTCGAGCTCCTCCTGCTGGCGGCGCTGCTCCTCCTCGGAGAGCTCGCGCGCGTAGCCGCCCTCGGTCTCCTCGCCGACGACGCCGAGATCCAGGAACTTGGCCCCGAGGCTCTCGACCTGCTCCTTGACGACGGGCCGCACATCGAATCCGGAGACGACCGCGCCGAGGCGCCGCGCTGTGGCGATCGCCTGGAGCCCTGCGACACCCGCGCCGATCACGAGCACCTTCGCGGGGGCAACCGTGCCGGCGGCGGTCATCAGCATCGGCAGGAACTTCGGCAGCCGGTCGGCCGCGAGGACGACGGCCTTGTAGCCCGAGACCGTCGCCTGGGACGAGAGCGCGTCCATCGGCTGCGCGCGCGTGATGCGCGGGATCGACTCCATCGCGAAGGCGTTCACGCCGCGCGCGGCGAGCTGCTCGATCCCCTCCTTATCGGTCAGCGGCTGCAGGAAACCGATGAGCACCTGGCCGTCATGCAGCCGGGCGACCTCGTCGGCGCTCGGCTTGCGCACCTTCGCGACGATCTCGGCTTCCCAGGGATTCCCGAGAGCTGCGCCGGCTTGCTTGAACGCGTCGTCGGTGAACGACGCAGCGACGCCGGCCCCCGGCTCGACGACGACGTCGATCCCGGACGCGACCAGCTTGCCCACGATGTCAGGCACGAGCGCGACGCGCCGCTCGCCCGCCGCAGTCTCCTTTGGGACGCCAACCCTCATGCCCGGCGGATCCTAGAGGCAGGGAACCGCGCCTCGATCTTGAACAGTCGAGGTCTGTGGGGAGCCTTGCGCAACTCTCGGCCGCGATCGAAGCCCGTGACCCCTACGCAAGGGGTCACGCCTCGCGCGTCACCGTCTTCGCCAAGGCGATGGCGAACGCGATCGGCCTCGAGCAGGAGCGGCTCTCGGTGCTGCGGCTCGGGGCGCTGCTCCACGACGTGGGCAAGCTCTCCGTCCCGCCGGCGGTCCTGCTGAAGCCCGGGCCCCTGAGCGAACTCGAGTTCGTCCAGGTGCGCCGCCATCCGGCGGCCGGCGTGCGCATGCTCCGTTCGCTCGGCGCGCCCCGCGAGATCCTGCCGTCGGTGCTCCACCACCACGAGCGCTGGGACGGGGCGGGATATCCCCGTGGCCGTTCCCGAGAACGGATCCCCCTGGAGGCGCGGATCCTGACCGTCGCGGACTCGTTCGACGCGATGACCTCGACCCGCCCGTATCGCCCGCCGAGACACGTGGCGGACGCTCTCGAGGAGCTGGAACGCTGCGCCGGATCCCAGTTCGACCCAGAGCTGGTCGGCGTCTTTGTCGTGGCGTGGGGCGAGGGCGAGCTCGACGCGCTCGTCTGGCACGAAGCCGCTGCCTCTTAGAGCGTCGACCAGACCTCGCGCTTTGTCTTCGTCCGTCGGATGACCTCGTCGGTGAACTCGGTCGTGCCTGCGTGGCCGCCGAGATCCGCCGTGCGGAAGCCCTCCGCGACGGCCTCGAGAGCGGCCTCGCGGATCGCCCGCGACGCTTGCTCGCCCTCCTCGCCCGCGTAGGCGAGCACCGCCGCGCCGGCGAGGATCATCGCCAGCGGGTTCGCGACGTTCTTGCCCTGGAGCGCGGGGGCGGTGCCGTGGGCGGCCTCGGCCATCACGGCGCTCATGTGCTCGGGATCGTCGTCGCCGAACGCGACGAGCAGCGACTCCGCGCCCGCGATCGACCCGAAGAGCGGGAGGACGAGATCGGAGAGGATGTCGCCGTCGCGGTTGAGCGAGGGGATGACGAGCGGGTCGCCGGCGGTTGCGATCAGCAGCGCAAAGGTGGCGTCGATGAGCTGCGGCTCGTAGAGCACGTCCGGGTGGCGCTGCGCAGCGGCGTCCATCTCCTCCTTCAGCATCCCCTCGTAGACCGGGCTGACCGTGTACTTCGGCCCCCCGAAGACCTTGGCGCCGGTCCGCTGCGCGAGCTGGAAGGCGAACTCGGCGACCCCGTGGCAGATCCGGCGCTCGATCCGCTCGGTGCGGAAGGCCGCCTCGTCCATCCCTTCGCCCTCTCGCCATTCCTTCGCACCGTAGGCGTCGCCGACGGCCATGCGGACGACCGAGATCGGCGCGTGCACGCCGCCGTGGGGAATGACGCCCGGGATCCGCCGGCCCGTACGGACGATCACGCGGCCGCCGATCTCCTCGCGGAGGATCCGGTTCGGAGAGCCGACGTCGTCGGCCCCTTCCGGCGTGATCGTCGCGGCCTTCAGCCCGAGTCCGTGCGTCCGAATCGCGGCCGCAGCCTCATAGACGACCTGGTTCTTCGTCGCGCGGCGCGACTCGAGCGAGAGGTCGTACCGGTCGAAGTCGAGGTCGAAGCCGACGACCTCGGGATCGAGCACCCGGAGCGCCTCGTCTAGGAGCTCCTGCCCGGTTTCGTCCCCTTCGAGGACGGCAATCGTCATTTCTGCCATTGATTGGATCCTATTGCGCGTCGTCGGAGCACGCGATACCGGGCTCGATCGCAAGGAGCGAGCGCTCCTCGGTTTGTTGCGTTCGTGGCGAATTCGACGGGCGCGAGTTGCGGCGTGAATTACCTGTCACATTCCGGTACGCTCCTTCCTCCCCCGTTCATCCTTTTCAGGAGGCAATTACATGGCTCGAAAGACCATTCTCGTTTGCGACAACTGTGGTCTTGAGGTCGGTGAAGGCAAGGGCGCGACATTGCGGCTGAACTACACCGACGCGCGGCGCGGCTCGAAGCAGGCAGACCTTTGCGACAACTGCGCGAGCGGGATGCCCGGCCACGCAGCGGCGAGGCGAGGCCGCCGGCCGAAGTCAGCAGTCGGCGCGAAGTAGTCGGCACGCGGCAGCCGACCCGCGTTTGACGCACGTTCCGCACAGGGCCTGATCCGCGTCCGGGAGACGTCGGACCGCAGGTCTACGATAGGTCGATGGCCTCCCGGCAAGGCTTGACGCTGCTTTCAGGACCGGCGAACGCCGGCAAGGTTGCGCTGCTCCTCGAGCGCTACCTGGACGCGCTCGACCGTGATCCGGTGCTCATCGTGCCCTACGGATCGGACGTCGAGCGGATCGAGCGCGAGCTCCTCGCCAGGCGCGGCGCGCTCCTCTCGGGGCGAATCGGGACCTTCGATGATCTCTTCGAGCGCCTCGCCCGCGACGGCGGCGCCAACCGGCCCGTGGTCACCGATGCGCAACGGCAACTCATCGTCCGCACCGCGGTCTCGGCGGCGTCCCTGAACGGGCTCGGAGGATCGGCGCGCTTTGGCGGTTTCGCCGATGCGCTCTCCAGCGCGCTGAGCGAGCTCGAGTCCGGTCTCGTCGAGCCGGCCGACCTGGAGGGCGACCTCGGCCGCCTGTACGGAGCCTACCGCTCCGAGCTCGATCGTCTCGAGCTGTGGGACCGCGACCTGCGCCGCCGGTACGCCGCCGAGCGTGTCGCGGCAGAGCTCGAGTCCTGGGAGGGCCGCCCCGTCTTCGCGTACGGCTTCGAGGATCTGACTGGCGCCGAATGGGCGCTGCTCCAGGCGCTCGCCGGGCGCGCGGAGGTGACCGTCTCGCTGCCCTACGAGCCGAACCGGGCCGCCTTCGATTCGCTGCGCCGCACGTCGGACGACCTGACGGCGCTCGCTGCCGGGCGCATCGAAGAGCTACCGCCCCGCTACGGCGAGATCGCCCCGGCGGCGCTCGTGCACCTCGAGCGCCATCTCTTTTCCGAGCAGCCACCGGTCGCCCCCGAGCTCGACGGGTCGGTCCGCTTTCTCGAGGGGGCCGGCGCACGTGGGACGCTCGAGCTGGTCGCCGAGGAGGCGCTGGACCTGATCCGGGGTGGCACCGCCCCTAACGAGATCCTCCTCGTCTGCCCGAACCTCGATCGCCACCGCGCCCAGATCGAGACCGCGTTCAGCGCGATCGGAGTTCCGTTCGCGATCGAGGGGCGAATCCGGGTCGGGCGGACCGCCTTCGGCAAGGCGCTCTTCTCGCTCCTGCGCTTCGAGTGGCTCGGAGGCGATCGGCAAGACCTCTACGGCTTCCTGCGTTCTCCGTTCTCGGGTCTCACCCGCGCACACGTGGACTATCTGGAGGGGCGGCTGCGCGGCAGGGCGATCAACGACCCGATCCGAGTTGTCGAGGAGACGCTCAAGCTCCGCGGGCAGCCGCTCCGAGTGCTCGACATCTTCAGGGAGGAGGCCGACCTGCTGGCGGCCGTGCGGGGGCTCGCACGCTCGATGGTGCGGGCGGCGTACGGGGTCGAAGCCCCGCCCGTGAGCGAGGAGGCGATCCTCGATCTGCGGGCGGAGAAGGCCGTTGCGGAGCTCCTGGACGAGCTCCAGGCCTGGCTCGATCTCGGGGGCGCGCTCAGCCGCGAGGAGATCTTCGGCGCACTCGAGCGAGCAGAGCTCCGCCTGGCCCGGGGTGATGAGCCGGGACGAGTCGCGGTCACAGACCTGCTCCGGGCCCGGACACGGCGAACCGAAGTCGTGTTCCTGCTCGGCCTCGAGGAGGGGAGCCTGCCGCGTCGCGCGCAGAGCTCGCCCTTCATCGCGGACGAGGAGCGCCGCTCGATCGACGAGCGCTCGCGGCAAGCGCGCCTCGTCAAGCCGGATTCCGTCTCGCGCGAGCGCTACTTCTTCTACACGGCATGCACCAGGCCGTCTCAGCGTCTCTACCTCGTTCGCGAGGCGGCAAGCGACGAGGGCTCGCCGCGCGAGCCGAGCCCGTTCTGGGGCGAGGTGCGCGCGCTCTACGGCGCCGACGACGTCGCCCGGTGGACGCGGCGGCGGTCGCTCGCCTCGCTCACCTGGCGTCTGGACGAGGCGCCTACGGATCGCGAGCGGCTCCGCGCGCTGAGCGCGCTCGCGGCCACGGACGCAGGCGAAGCCTCCGCACTGGCGCTTGCGAACGGCTGGGAGCGCCGCCTCGACCGAGCGCGTGGGGCGTTCTCGCGGCCGACCGAGATCACCGACCAGGTGTTGCTCGACGACCTTCGGGCTCGGGCCACCTTCGGCGTCACCGAGCTCGAGGGCTTCGCCGACTGCTCGTCGATCTGGTTCATCGAGCGCGTGATCTCGCCGCGCACGATCGACGGCGAGGTCGATGCGCGCCTCCGCGGCTCGATCGCGCACCAGACGCTCTACAAGTTCTTCTCCGGGATTCCGAAGCGCCTCGGGATCGAGCGGCTCGACGCGGAGCGGCTCGACGACGGTCTCGTCTTCCTGCGCGAGTGCCTGGCCGAGGCGATCGAGAGCGGCGTCTGGCTCGAGCTCACCGACCTCCAGCACCGCGAGCTCGAGGAGAGCCTGTGGCGCGATCTCGAGCACTACGTCCGCGAAGAGGCGGAGTCGCCGCTCGGCCTTGTTCCGAGGCGCTTCGAGGTCTCCTTCGGCTCCGATCGCTCCGCACCCGAGCTGCAGAGCGGGCTGCAGATCGACGGCTTCGCGGTCACGGGGAAGATCGACCGGATCGACCTCGACCCGTTCAGCGCGCGCGGGATCGTCCAGGACTACAAGTCCGGGAAGACGGTCCACTCGGCGGCTAAGATCGAGTCCGAGCTCAAGCTGCAGATCCCGCTCTACATGCTCGTCCTGCGCGATCTCGTCGGGATCGAGCCGCTGGGCGGGCTCTACCGAGCGCTCGCCGGCGAGCGGCAGGCCCGCGGCCTGCTGAGGGCAGAGGCGGCGGACGACGTGCCCGGCTTTTCCGCGAATGACTATCTCGACGAGGAGGCCTTTTGGGCCCAGACCGAGCGGGCGAAGGAGCACGCCGTCAATTTCGTCGAGCGCATCCGCTCGGGCGAGGTGCGGCACGACCCGAAGGGCGGCTTCCCCTGCCCGACCTGGTGCGATCTGTGGTCGATGTGCCGGGTGGCGAGGTCGTGACCGTGGTCGAGGAGACGCGGGCGCCGAACGAGGAGCAGCTCGCGGCGATCGACGCAGGCGGGCTCGTCTTCGTCTCGGCGGGCGCGGGCACGGGCAAGACGACGGTGCTCGTCGAGCGCTTCGTGCGGGCGGTCTGCGACCGCGGCTTGCCCATCGACTCGGTGCTGGCGATCACGTACACCGAGCGGGCCGCGGGCGAGCTGCGCGGACGAATCCGAGCGCGGCTCGCCGAGCTCGGGCGCCACGATCTCGCGCGCGAGCTGGACGGCGCCTGGATCTCGACGATCCACGGCTTCTGTCACCGGCTGCTGAAGGCGCATCCGTTCGAGGCGGGCATCGACCCGCAGTTCCGGGTTCTGGACGAGAATCAGTCGCGGGTGCTCGCCGGCGAGGCATTCGAGCAGGCGCTCGAGGCCTTCTGCGCGTCCGGAGATTCCGAGCGGATCCGGCTGCTCGCGACCTATCGCGCGCGCGGGCTGCGGCGGATGCTGACCGGTGTCTACGAGACGCTGCGCTCGGCGGGCCGGGACCTCGTGCTCGAGATCGCAGAGCGGCCGGCGCTGGCGACGCGGATCGAGGAGCTGCGCGAGGCAGCGCGCTGCGTGCTCGAGGACACGGCCGGCCTGGAGAAGGCCGAGACGGCGCGGGAGAGCGCCGCGCGTGCGCTCGACCTCCTGGAGCGCCCCCCCTCGGCCGAGCGGCTGATCGACCTCTCCGACCTGGCGGCCCGCGGCGGGCCGCGTGCCCTGTTCGCGAGCTACGAAGAGGCGCGCCACGCCGTCGAGCAGGCGGCGCTCGACGAGCTCGCGGCCCAGGACCGGGGGCTCCTCGAGGAGCTGCTGCGGCGCTTCGCCGACGCCTACGCAGGGGCCAAGGAGGCCGAGTCTGCGCTCGACTTCGAGGATCTGCAACTCAATGCGAGGACCCTCTTGCGGGATCACCCGGCGATCCGCGACCGCGAGAGCTGGCGCTTCCGCTCCGTGCTCGTCGACGAGTTCCAGGACACGAACCGCCTCCAATGCGAGCTGATCGATCTCCTGGCCACCGAGGACCTGTTCTTCGTCGGCGACGAGTTCCAGTCCATCTACCGCTTCCGGCACGCGGACGTCGACGTCTTTCGCGAACGCCGTGAGGCCTCCGGCGGCGTGTTGGCGCTGACGGAGAACTACCGCTCGCGGCCCGAGGTGCTCGACGTCATCAACCACCTCTTCTCGGCCGACTTCGGCGACTCGTTCCAGCCGCTCTCGGCAGCGGGCCGCTTTGCCGATCCGGCGTTCGGCGCGGCCGTCGAGCTGCTCGTCACGGATAAGGCGACCTACAAGGACACCGGCACGCACTGGCGCGCCGCAGAGGCCAAGCATGTGGCGACGCGCGTCAAGGATCTCGTCGACACGGGCGAGGCGACCCCTGGCGAGATCGTCCTTCTCTTCGCGGCGGGGACCGACGCGAAGCTGTACGAGGAGGCGCTGCGCGAGCTCGGGCTCCCGACCTTCCGCGCGACCGGGCGCGACTACTACCACCAGCAGCAGGTCGTCGACCTCCTGGCCTACCTGCGGCTGCTGCACAACCGCTACGACGACGAGGCGCTCGTCACCGTGCTGGCCTCGCCGTTCGTGGGCGTCTCGAATGATGCGCTCATGCATCTGCGGCGGGCTGCCGAGCGCCGCCCCTTGTTCGTCGGGCTCGAACGCTCGCTGCCGGCAGGCCTCTCGGATCGCGACGCCCAGTTCTTCCGCGCCTTCAAACAGCGCTACGACCGCCTGGCGGGTCTCGCTCCGCGGCTCTCGCTGGAGCGGCTCTGCGAGCGCATCATCGCCGACCACGACTACGACCTGGCGGTGCTCGCGCAGTGGGACGGGCGGCGCCGCTACGCGAACCTGCGCAAGCTGGCTCGGCTGGCGCGCTCGTACGAGGAGTTGCGCGGCCCCGACGTCGAAGGCTTTGTCCGCTTCGTTCGCGAGCAGGGCACAGTCGGCGCCTCCGAGCTCGAAGCGGTTGCCGAGGAGGAGGGCACAGACGTCATCCGCTTGCTCACGATCCACGGCGCAAAGGGCCTCGAGTTCAAGGTCGTCATCGTCGCCGACGCGGGCCGCCGCGGGGCGGCTCGCGACACGGACGAGATCCTTTGCCTCCCCGACGGGCGCCTCGGCTTCCGCGTTGCCGATCCGTCGACGGGAACGCGGCTCGCGACCTCCGACTACGAGGAGGTAAAGAAGGTCGAAGACGAGGCCGCCGAGGCGGAGCGCCGGCGCCTGTACTACGTCGCGATGACGCGCGCGATCGACCGGCTGATCGTGTCGGGCTCGATCGACCCGAAACGCAACGGCGACGAGTCGACTCCGATCGGCTGGGTGCTTGCGCGGCTCGACGCGAAGGAGCTCGAAGACGCGGCCGACGCTCCGGTGGAGATCGAGCGCGACGGGGCCCGGCTCATCCTGCGGCTCGACCGGTTCGACGGCCACGAGCCGGCCGCGATCGAAGCCGATGAGACAACGGAGGATCCGCAGCTCGCGCTCTTCGCACTCGAGGACGGGAGCGTTGCGATCAGCGACGCGCCCAGGCTGCCCGACCTCGTACCGCTGCCGGAGCCGCCGGCGAACCGCGTGCGGGCGCTCTCGTACAGCGCTCTTGCGCTCTACGAGCGGTGCTCCTACCGGTTCTACGCGGAGCGGATCGTCGGGCTTCGGGAGACGAAGCCGTCCCGTGGCTCCGGGGAAGGCGGCCTGGCCGCGACCGAGATCGGCGACGCCGTGCATGTCCTCCTCGAACAGCTCGACCTGGCGTCGCCGGAGCCGCCGGCCGACCTGGCGGAAGCCGTACGGGCGCGCCATCCGACGGCGACCGACGAGGAAATCGCTCGCATCCGGGGACTGGTCGAGGACTACTGCCGGTCGGGCCTCGCCCAGCGGATCGCGTCGCTCGCCGGTGCGTCAGTCGAGCGCTCGTTCTCGTTCGAGCACGACGGCGTCCTCCTGCGCGGCCGCGTTGATGTGTTCCACGAGGCTGATGGCCGGGCGTTCGTGCTCGACTACAAGACGAACGTGCTCGAGGGCGCGACCCCCGCTGAGGTCGTCGAGCGCGAGTACCGGCTCCAACGGCTCGTGTATGCGCTCGCGATCCTGCGGGCGGGCGCCTCCGAGGTCGAGGTCGTGTACCAGTTCCTCGAGCGGCCGGACGACCTCGTCAGTAGCTCCTTCGGGCTCGACGACGTGCCGGCGCTCGAGGTGGAGCTATCGGCGGCGATCGCGACGATCCAGGCCGGTGAGTTCCGCCCGACGCCGAGCGACTACGCCTGTCCAACGTGCCCCGCGCTCGACCTCGTTTGCGCCGGGCCGCGCCTCAACGGTGCGTAGCTTCGTCTCCGAGGCCCGGAAGCGCGTCGGGCCGAAGCGGGCGCGAATCGCCCCGATCATCGAGCGGCTCCTCGTCGAGCACGCGGACGCGACGATCGCCCTCACCTTCGGGAACGAGCTCGAGCTGCTCGTCTCCGTGATGCTCTCGGCGCAGACGACCGACGTGAACGTGAACCGCGTCACGCCGGCCCTGTTCCGCAAGTACCGCCGGCCCGAGGACTATCTCGCGGTGCCGGTCGAGGAGCTCGAGAACGACATCCGGCCGACAGGCTTCTTCCGGCAGAAGACGAAGTCGCTGCGCGGGACGATGAAGATGCTGGTCGAGGAGTTCGACGGCCAGGTGCCGCGCACGCTCGAAGAGCTGACGCGCCTCCCCGGGGTCGCGAGGAAGACGGCGAACGTCGTCGCGTCCGAGCTCGGCCACACACAGGGCATCGTGGTCGACACCCATGTCCGCCGCCTCTCCCAGCGGCTCGGCCTCACGAGGCACGAAGACCCGGTCAAGATCGAGCGCGACCTGATGAAGATCGTCCCGCGCGAGCACTGGCGCGTCTTCCCGCACCTCCTGATCTGGCACGGCCGCCGAATCTGCCTCGCGCGCAAGCCGCGCTGCGAAGACTGCGTCCTCAACGATCTCTGCCCCTCGAGCCGCGTCTAACGGAACGACCGTGTGACGGTCTGACCGCTGGACCGTTTGACCGTCCGCCAGTCTGTGCCGCCGTTCTGACTTAGCAACAGACTGTTGCAAAGTCGTTTAATTGGTGCCGCCGGGACGTCGAGTCTGGCTCCGGGACGGCATACGCGCATCGTGCATCGGAGCACCACTCTGTGCCGCCACCTCTGACTTAGCAACAGACTGTTGCAAAGTCGTTTAGGTGGTGCCCGCGAGGACGTCGAGTATTGCTTCGGGTGGGCGTACCCGCATGGTGATGTCGAGCAACACCTGGCCCACCTCGGGGTCCCGCTTAGCGCTGCGCAGCAAGTGGACGATCGTCCTTGCCTGTTCGTAGCTCGGTCGGGTCAGACCCAACTCGTCTGCGAGCAAGCCGACTACCCGGTGCGTCTCCGCGATCGGCCGGCCGGGTTTGTCCAACTTCGCGAGCCCCGCGACGAGTCGTGCGTCGACATGGGGTGCAGCACGCGGCATGAACCGAGTGTGGGCTCCGATGCCGCCACGCTCTGTGACAAGAGCGCAACAGTTCGCACCTCACCAGACTTAGCAACAGTCTGTTGCAAAGTCGCTTCGGCTGGGTCTAGGCGCGCCTCGTGAGGGCGACCATCAGGCCGCCGTCGGCGTCGTAGGCCGGGAAGAAATCTGCCGTCACCTGCTGCTCGAGGCCGCTTCTTGTTCGCACGCCGAGCTTCTCGTCGAGGCGGCGGACTCCCCATTCGCGGGCCAGCTCGGCCGGGTTCTTGCCCTCCTCGAACCCCGACAGGCCGAACGCATCCATCACCTCTTTGCCGAGCACGTCCTCCTCGCGGTATCCGGTCAGCTCGAACACTCCGCGGCCGAGCGCGAGGATCCGCCCCTCCGCGTCGCAGACGACGAAGCCTGTCGTCGGCGCGGGGTAATAGTCATCCAGCAGTTCGAACAGGAAGCCGAAGCCGCAACGCCGGCACGCGGGAGCCTGCTGGGAGAAACCCTCGACCCCGTCGATGTCGACGAGTCTGTGCTTGCAGTTCGGGCAGATGTACCAGGCCATCTGCCCGATCGTAGCCAGGCGGTCTAACCTCGCAGGGTGAGTACTTTCGTCCTCGTCGCGCTGCCCGCGAGCGGCTTCGCCTACGTCTTGGTTGCCCTGCTCGTCGGCGGCGAGTCGTCCGGTGTGCCGGTGCCCGGGGAGACCGCGCTGATCACGGCTGCCGTGCTCGCCTCGCAGGGAAAGCTCTCGTTGCCCCTCGTCGTGGCAACGGCCGCGGCGTCCGCGATCGTCGGAGACAACTTCGGCTACCTGCTCGGCCGCAAGGGCGCGCGCCGGCTGCTCACACGCCCCGGGCGGCTCCAGGACCAGCGGCAGGCCTTCCTGCGGCGAGGGGAGGCCTTCTTCGCACGACACGGCGGCAAGACCGTCTTCCTGGGCCGTTGGCTCCCCTTCCTCCGGGTGACCGCGGCCTGGCTCGCCGGAGCCAACCGCATGCGCTGGCCGAAGTTCCTCGCCTGGAACGCAGCCGGCGGGATTGCCTGGGCGATCACCGTCGGCGTCCTCGCGTATGTCGTCGGCGAGGCCTTCGTCGCGGTGCTGCACACTGCCGGTTACGTCGCCCTCGCGGTGCTCGCGGTTGTTGCGATCGCCGCCGTCGCCTGGGCAGTCTTCCGGAGGCGCAGAGGCTAGATCCAGCCCTTGCGGCGGAAGTACACGAGCTGGAAGGCCGTGCTCGCGAGAATCCAGCCCCAGGACCACCAATAGCCGAAGCTCCAGTGGAGCTCCGGAATGTGCTTGAAGTTCTGCCCGTAGAGCCCGACGATGAAGGTCGGGACGAGCAGGATCGAGGCGATCGCGGTCAGCTTCTTCATCACCTCGTTCTGGTCGTTCGAGATCTTCGACTGGTGGTAGTCCCGTGCGCTCGCCACGAGGTCGCGCGAGAGCTCGAGCCCTTCCGAGGCGCGGAGCAGCTTGTCGTAGGCGTCGGCGAAGTGCAGCTCCACCCCGCGCGGGAAGGCTTCGACTCCTGCTTCGAGCTCGAGCCGTCCGTCGACGATGCGGCGAACGGCGTCGCGCGTCGGCGCCAGCGTGCGCCGGATGTGGAGGAGGTCGTGGCGCAGATCTGACAGGCGCTGGCGCACCTTCTCGTTCGCCCACTTCTCGACGTTGTCCTCGAGCTCGTCGATCTCGTCGTTGACGGCGTCGATCAAGTTGAGGTAACGCTCGGCGACGTCGTCGACGAGGTGGTACAGGATCATCCCCGACTCAGGCTCCTCGCCCTCCGGGCAGATCGTCCTCACCGGGCCGATGTCGTACGGCTCCTCGCCGGGCGGCGTCTTGCGCACAGTGAGCAGGAACTCTCGGGTGAGGACGACGTCTATCTCCTGGTAGAAGACCCGGTCCTCCTCCGGCACCGCCACCGCGACGAGGAAGACGCCGAAGACGTAGTCGCCGTGGGTCTGAAGCGTCGGCCTCGGCTCGTCGTCGTGCTCTGCAGCGGCGAGGAGCCGGTCGATCGCGCTCTGCTGCAGCGTTTTCGGGAGGTGTCCCTCGAGCTCTGCGCGGTCAGGGTCGAGCAGATCGACCCAGGTAGCCCTCGCCATCTAGACCTCTGCGGTTTCGGCCTCGATGCGGGGCGCCGTGAGGGCTGCCGCCTCGTGCCCTTCCTCGGCCGCGAGCAGGCGCTCGGCGTCGAGAGCGGCCATCGCACCCGTGCCGGCGGCGGTCACCGCCTGCCGGTAGGTGTGATCGACGACGTCACCCGCGGCGAAGACTCCGGGAATGTTCGTCTTCGTCGAGCCCGGCTGAACGATCAGGTACCCCGGCGCATCGTGCTCGAGCTGCTCGAGGAAGAGACTCGTATTGGGATCGTGGCCGACCGCGACGAAGAGCCCCTGCGCGGGGAGCTCCCTCGTCTCGCCGGTGTTCAGGTCCCGGACGAGCGTCGCCCGCACCTTGCCCTCCTCGCCGAGCACCTCGTCGACGACCGCGTTCGTGACGAACTCGATCTTCGGGTTCGCCCGTGCGCGGTCGAGCATGATCGGAGAGGCGCGGAAATCGTCTCGACGGTGGACGACGTACACCTTGTCCGCGAACTTCGTCAGGAAGATCGCCTCTTCCATCGCGGAGTCGCCGCCGCCGACGACAACGACGTCCTTGCCCCTGAAGAAGGCGGCGTCGCAGACGGCGCAATACGACACGCCGCGCCCTTGGAGCGCTCGCTCGGACTCGAGGCCGAGCTGGCGCGCGCTGGCGCCGGTGGCGACGATCACGGCCCGCGCCCGGTACTCGTCGCCGTCCACCTCGACGGTGAACGGCCGTTCGGAGAAGTCGACCGACGTCACGTCCTCGGTCAGGAACTCCGCGCCGAAACGCTCTGCCTGCGCCCGGAAGTCCTTCATCATCTCGGGGCCGAGGACCCCTTCGGGGTAGCCGGGGTAGTTCTCGACGTCGCTCGTGATCATGAGCTGGCCGCCGAAGGTGATGCCTTCGATCACGAGCGGATTGAGGTTCGCGCGCGCGGCATAGAGGGCGGCCGTATAGCCGGCCGGCCCGCCGCCGATGATGATCAGGTCTCGTACGTCCTTGTCAGTCATGTCGCTCCAGAGATTTGGACCCTTCCGGGCCTCCAGGTTATTCAACGAATCGGACCTCTTGAAACTTCCCCTTCTGGCGGGCACGATTCACCCCTGCGGCGATTCCGGGTTTATCTGTGGCTTACCGGCGGCACTGCTCTCGTCGCCCTCCTCGCGTTCCTCGCGGGCACGGCTAACGGGGCCGCACAGCCGAAGCGGATTGCGTTCAGCGTCACCCTCAAGGCGACGGTCACGAAGGACTGGAATGCCGTCACCGAAACAAGAGAGAACGGGTGCCCGACCTCGCACGGATCCGTTGGCCGACGCACCGTCACGCTCCGCAGCGTGCGGCCGACGACCGTGTTCGTGACCTTCCGCAACGGGCGCGTCTTGTACGCGCCGGCGGTCGTGCGGTTCGTCGCGGGCAAGGTCGTCCAGACTGGGGAGCAGAGGACGACCGTCCGGTCACCCTGCGCTCCGGGCACGATGCACTCGCCGTGCGCACGCAGGCGACGCCCCGTGAGTGGCGCGAGATTCCGCTTCTTCCGCAGCGCGCGCAACGAGATCTCGTTCCGCGCGGCGAAGCTCCCCGAGCTCCCCTCGGGTTGCCCGCCGGAATCCGCGGAGGTGCGCGAGATCCGGCCGGGCCTCGCGGACGCGCAGGGCGAGCTCTCTGAGGGAACGCTGAAGAATGTGCGCGTTCCGAAACAGACGGCGGTCGGGACCTCCGAGGTGACGATCGACCTCGAGGACCAGGAGACGGGCCGCGTCGTCGAGCGCGTGCACTGGGAACTGACCTTCGCCCGAAAGCGCTAGCGGGGCTAGGAATAGAATCGCCGCTCTCCCGGGAAAGAGAGGGGCGCATGGCGGAAACCGTGACATGGGACCGGCTTCGCGAGCTGGCTGAGTTTCGAGCTGAGAAGGGCTGTGCGATCAGCCTCTATCTCGATCTCGACCCGAGCATCGTGCCCACGGCCGGTGACGCGGATGCTCGCGTGAGCTCGCTGCTCGCGGAGGGCGAACGGCACGCGGGAGCCGGCGGCGGCGGCCTCACGCACAACCAGCGAGTCGCGCTGAAGGCCGACTTCGACCGGATCCGCGAGTACTTCGAGAGCGAGTTCGACCGGGACGGCGCGCAGGGGATCGCGATCTTCTCGGCCGGGCTCGACAACGTCTGGCGCCCGCGTGTGCTCATCGAGTCGGTGCCGGACAAGATCCATGTCGGCCGGACGTTCCATCTGGCGCCGCTCGTGCCGCTGGTCGGCCGAGGAGAAGGCGCGATCGTCGCGGTCGTCAGCCGCGAGCGGGGCGACCTGCTCCGGCTGAGCTCCGGGCGGCTGGGCGAGATCGCCGACCGGACCGTCGACGTCCCGGGCCGGCACGATCAGGGTGGGTGGTCGCAGTCCCGCTTCCAGCGCCACATCGAGAAGCTCGTCGGCGAGCATCTCCGCGAGGTGGCCGAGGAGCTCGACCGGCGGGTGCGCGCGCTGGGCTTGCCGAAGGTGATCGTCGTCTGCTCGGACGACATTCGCACGGAGTTCGAGGAGCTGCTGTCGAAGGAGACCCGGAGCGCCGTCATCGGCTGGACGAACGCCGAGGCGCACGCGTCTCCTGCCGACCTGCTCGAGCTCGCAGGCCCGATCCTCGACGCGGCACGTGCCCGGGAGGAAGGCGAGGTCATCGAGCGCTGGCGCGAGGAGGCCGGCCGGGGAGGCCGCGCCGCCTCGGGCTGGAACGAGACGCTCGAGGCAGCCTCGGACGAGCGGATCGAGGTGCTGCTCTACGCTGAGAACGCCAGCAGGGAGGCCTGGCAGTGCCCAGCGTGCGGTCGGCTTTCGGCCGACGCCGGGCAATGCCCGCTCGACGGCACGGAGATGGATCGTCACGACGACGGGCTCGATCTCGCCGTGCACCAGACCGTCGCCCACGGGGGGACGGCGTGGGCGATCAGCGCCCACCACGATCTCGATCCGGTGGAGGGAGTCGGCGCGCTCTTGCGATACTGAGGTCGGAACATGGCCTCACTCGCGCGCACGATTCTCGAAGAGCACCTGACGCGGGGCGAGCTCGTCCCCGGTCAGGAGATCGCGATCTCCGTCGACCAGACGCTCGTGCAGGACGCCACGGGGACGATGGCGATGATGCAGTTCGAGCTCTTCGGGCACGATCGGGTCGAGGTCGAGACGGCGGTCGTCTACGTCGACCACAACATCCTCCAGATCGACTTCAAGAACCCGGACGACCACCGGTTTCTCCAGGCGATTGCGGCCAAGTACGGCGTCTGGTTCTCGCGACCGGGGAACGGGATCTGCCACTACATCCACTGTGAGCGCTTCGCGGTTCCCGGCAAAACGCTCATCGGCGCAGACAGCCACACGACCCAGTCCGGCTCCTGCGGGATGATCGCGATCGGCGCCGGTGGGCTCGACGTCGCCGTCTGCATGGCGGGCCACTCCTTCGAGCTTCCGTGCCCCAAAGTCGTCGGGGTCTTCCTGGAGAATGAGCTCCAGCGGCCCTGGATCCAGGCAAAAGACGTCATCCTCGAGCTCTTGCGCCGCCGAGGCGTGCGCGGGGGCCGCGGGGCGATCTTCGAGTTCACCGGGCCCGGAGTGGCGACGCTGAGCTACACCGAGCGCGGGACGATCTGCAACATGATCGCCGAGCTCGGCGCGACGGGCGCGATCTTCCCGGCCGACGACGAGACGAAGAGCTGGCTCGTGGAGCAGGAGCGCGAAGAAGACTTCGTCGCTCTCGAGACCGGGGACACGGGCGACTTCGACGAAGAGGAACATGTCGATCTCGCGCAGCTCGTCCCGCTCGTTGCCAAGCCGTCCAGCCCCGGCAACGTCGTCCCGGTCGACGAGGTCGCGGGAACGGAGCTCGCGCAGGTCTGCATCGGCTCCTCGGTCAACTCGTCATACGAGGACCTGGCGCTCGTCGGCGCCGTCCTCCGCGGGAGCGGGATCTCCGAGAAGCTGATCTCGGCGACTGCGACTCCGGGCTCTCGGCAGATCCTCGACCAGATCACGCAGTCGGGCACCTACGTCGACCTGATGTCAGCCGGCCTGCGGATGCTCGAGCCCGCCTGCGGTCCCTGCGTCGGGATGGGCCAGGCGCCGCCCTCGGGAGCGAGCTCGCTGCGGACGTTCAACCGGAACTTCCCGGGCCGAAGCGGGACGGCCGACGACCAGGTCTATCTGTGCTCGCCCGCGGTCGCGGCGGCCTCGATGCTGACGGGCGAGATCGCCGACCCGCGCGAGTTGCCGATGCCCGAATTGGCCGATCGGCCAGCCGCGCGCCCGGCCGTCGTCCAGGCGCACATCCTCGCGCCGGTCCCTGCCGATGAGGCAGCCTCGATCGAAATCCCGAGAGGCCCGAACATCAAGCCGCCGCCCGTCCAGGACGAGCTTCCCGACTCGCTCGAGCTGCGCGTGCTGATCGTCGCTCCCGACGACATCTCGACGGGTGATCTCTCGCCCGACGGCGCGACCGTGATGGCCTACCGCTCCAACGTGCCGGCGATCGCCGAGTTCACGTTCCAGCATCGCGATCCGGAGTTTCCGCGCCGCGCGAAGGAGTGGGGCGGAGGCTTCATCGTGGCCGGCCACAACTACGGCCAGGGGTCGAGCCGCGAGCACGCGGCGCTTGCCCCCCTCCAGCTCGGAGTGCGCGCGGTGATCGCGAAGAGCTTCGCTCGGATCCATCGGCGCAACCTGATCGCGCAGGGCATCGTCCCGCTCCTCTTCAAGGACGAGTCCGACTACGACAAGGCCGAACTTGGCCAGACGTGGCGCATTTCCGGCCTGCGCGAGATCGCCGACAGCCTCGACGAGCTCCCGTGCGAGATTACGGACGCGAGCGAGGAGTTCACGCTCACCCACGACCTGCTCCCGCGGGAGCGCGAGATCGTCGTCGCAGGCGGTCTCATTCGCTACCTGAAGCAGGAGCAGACGGCGACCGCCTGAGCGCTCGTCTCGTCTCGGCGATCGCGCTCGCGGTCCTCGCCTTGTGCGCGGCGGCGGGCTGTGGCGGCTCGAAGTCGGAGACCAAGGCTCCGCCGGTCGAGAGCGCCCACGGCTTCGCGGACGATTTCATGCACCGGCTGGTCGTCGTCGGCCGCTGGGATGCGGTCGCCTCCGACATCGCGCCCCTGCTGACCCGCGAGCTGCGGACGTTCCAGGAGTCGATCCGCCGCGAGGGCATCCGCAAGGTCCGCGGCTCGGGAATCTTGCGGCACGACTGTCCACGCAGCCCTACGGTCAACGCCGGGAAGGACTGTTTCGCCTACCGGCTCGAAGGGCGCCAGGTTCTGCCCATCCAAGGGGTCGTCTTGCTCAAAGCCAACTTCCGCCTCTGGGCCGAGTACGTGGACGGAAGCTGGCAGGTCATCAACTACGAGTACGACCTGGTTCCGGCCGGTTAGCACTCTGCATACCGGTCTCGGTTTCCTGACGCGGCGCTGGGCGTGCGTATGCCGGCGGGACAGTGTTAGCCACACGGCCCGCCGGCTGGAGTGCGTCCAGCGCCGCGAGGCGGCGGCGTCAGCCGTCGCCGCTCAGGGAAGCGAGACTAAGCGGCGTCGACGGCGCGCGGCAATTCTGGCGCCTCGGCCGGTTCGGCCGCGACGTCTTCCCAGTCGGCGGCCTTCTCGAGCTTGCCCTCGACTCTGTCCAGACGCCGGTCGGCCTCGGCGTACTTCGACTGAGCGTTCCCGAGGTGCTTGCCGACGACCTGGAAGTCGTCGCGGAAGCGGCCGAAGTCGTTCTGGAGTTGCGCGCAGTAGGCCATGACCTCCTGGGCCCGGTGCTCGATCTGCATTCCCTTCAGGCCGAGGGCGATCACCTGGAGCTGCGAGGTGAACGTCGTCGGCGACACCGGGAAGATCCGCTTGTCGTGTGCGTAGGAGAGCAGCGCGCCGGTCTTCCCGCAGACGAGCTCGTAATAGACGCCCTCGGAAGGGAGGTACATGAGCGCGAAGTCGTAGGTGCCCTCGTCGGGGCGGATGTACTTCTCGGCGATCGCGTCGACGTGGATCTTCAGGTCGCGCGCGAAGGCCCTCTCGGCGAGCGTGCGGTGCTCGTCGTCCTCTGCTTCAACGAGCCGCTCGAAGTTGTCGAGCGGGAACTTGGCGTCGACGGGGACGAGGCGGTCGACCCTGATCACGGCATCCACCCGCTGGCCGTCGCGGAACCCGTACTCCAGCTCGTACGCTCCGGCGGGAAGCCGGTCGCGCAGCAGGTTCGCGAGCAGGAGCTCCCCGAAGCCGCCGCGAGCTTTCGGCGGCCGGAGGGCCTGCTCGAGCCGCTTGAGATCGTTCGCGCGCGCCAGGATCTCCTCGTTCGCTCGTCCGAGCTCGCCGAGCTGACGATGGATGTCGCCGGCGGTCTTGGACGTGCTTTCGAGGCGCCGGTCGAGCGTCGAGGTCATCGCGTCGAGCCGCCGGTCAACCGCCGCACTACGCTCGGCGAGCTGCGCCCCGGAGTCCGCCCGCAGGGCGCCGAGCTCGGTCCGCAGGTTGCGCACGAACCAGACCGCGCCGGCGGCGAGGGCGCCGAAGAAGAGCAGGATGACGGCCACGATCCACATAGGACCGCGGAACGGTAGAGACGGCGTCGGACGACGCCCGGCGACCTAGTTCTCGTGCTCGGCGCCCTGCCCGTGCGCTTCGGTCGCGTGCTCCTCCCCTGCGGGCGCGGCCCCCTCGGCCATGCCTTCGTGCTCCTGATGCATCCCTTCGTCGTGGGCCGAAGTGCCGCCGGCCATCTCGCCCGTGTCCTTCTTCTCGCGTCCCAAAAGCTTGTCCAAGAATCCCATCCCGCTCCTCCTCAGTTGAGGGCACGAGTATAGGCCGTTGCTACCATCGGCCCGCTTTGCCAAAGAAGGCCAAGACTCCGCCGCCTCCACGTCGACCGGTTCAGGCGCCAAAGCAGCGCTCGGCTGAGCGAACGCCCGCCGAGCGCCGCACGCTGCTCTATCTCGTGATCTTCTCGGCGTCGGGCATCGTGATCCTCGGCGCCGTCCTCGCCCTGCTCGCCTTCGGCGGCGGCGGGGGCGACGGCGGCTCGGGAAGCAAGGACATCGGTTCGGCGATGCGCAAGGCGGGGTGCACGTACCGTCAATACACCATGCCTGCACCCAAGGGCGATATGCACGTCAACTCGCTGACAGCGAAGATCGACTGGGTCACGCATCCTCCCTCGGGTGGCCAGCACTACCCGACACCGGCTCCGTTCAACTTCTACGACGAGACCGTCAACCCGCGGGTCGTCGTTCACAATCTCGAGCATGGAGCCGTCGTCATCTGGTACGGGCCGAAGATCTCGCCGCAGACAAAGGAGAAGCTGAGGAGCTTCTACCAATCGAGCCCGGTCGGCCTGGTGGCGACACAGTACGCCGGCTACGGCACGAAAATCGCACTCGCCGCATGGACGGGCAATTCGAAGAAGTATCAGAAGAACGGCTATTACGGCGAAGGGCACCTCTCGGTCTGCCAGGACTTCAACGAGAAGGCGTTCAAGACATTTCGCGACGCCTATCGCGGCCATGGCCCCGAGGGGTTCCCGCTGAGCCAGCTCCAGCCGGGTCAGTAGTACCCTTACCGCCGCCGGGGTGGCGAAACTGGTCATACGCGCCTGACTTAAAATCAGGTGTCCCCTCCGGGGGCGTGCGGGTTCGAGTCCCGCCCCCGGCACCTGAAGAGGCTGCGAGTCGTTTGCTGGATCTCGGTGCTTCCGGCGCTTACGTCTACAAGCGGCATCGTTTCTTCGTACTTGGGGCGGGATGAGGGAAGATGCGACTTATGGGGATGCGGCTCAGATTCCGGTCCCTCGGTCTGGCGCTCCTATCCGTAGCCGCCGCGGGCGTTCTGCTCCAGCTCGGTCCGGCGCAGGCCTCGTCCAAGAAGGCGAGGCCGTCGACGGCGTCTGCGACGAAGCAGCAGGGGCTCGCCGCCTACGGGAAGCTGCCGCTCGCCTTCACCGCCAACGCCGGCCAGACCGACGCGCGCGTCCGCTACTCCGCCCAGGGCGCCGGCTTCTCGGTCTTCCTCACCCGCCGGGAAGCGATGCTCTCCCTCAAGCGTCCGGGCAAGCAGCGAAGAGGGCGCGGCGTGGCCCTCGCGCTCCGCTTCCTCGGCTCGGACCGGAACGTCGCCATCCGCGGCGAGCGCCCGGGGCCGGGCAGGGTCAACTACCTGCTCGGAAACGACCCCACCAAGTGGCACACCGGCCTACACACATTCGAGCGCGTCGTCTACCGCAACCTCTGGCCGGGCGTGGACATGGTCTTCGCGGGGGAAAGCGGCAAGCTCAAGTACGAGTTCCTCGTTCGCCCCGGAGCCCGCGTTTCTGAGATCAGGCTCGCCTACCGCGGCGCGAAGCGGCTCTCGCTCGACCGGCGAGGGAACCTGCGCCTCCACACCTCGCTCGGCGTCCTCACCGACACGCGGCCTGCGAGCTATCAGTTCGTCGCCGGCAAGCGCGTGCCCGTCGCAAGCAGCTTTGCGCTCGAGCCTCACGACGGGGGCTATGGCTTCGCGGTGGAGCCGACCTACGACCGCCGCTCCCCGCTTCTCATCGACCCGGGCCTCCTCTACTCCACCTACCTGGGCGGCGGCGACACCGACCTCAGCCACGCCATCGCGGTCGACGGCGCCGGCAACGCCTACCTGACCGGGAACACGTTCTCCGCGGACTTCCCGACGACCGCGGGCGCCTTCGACACGACCTGGAACGGGCGGTTTGACGCCTTCGTGACGAAGCTCGACGCGAGCGGCGCCGCCCTCGGCTACTCCACCTACCTGGGCGGAAGCGGCGACGAGTACGGCGGCAACGGCATCGCGCTCGACGGCGCCGGCAACGCCTACCTGACCGGGAACACGTCCTCCGCGGACTTCCCGACGACCGCGGGCGCCTTCGACACGACCTTCAACGGGAACTACGACGCCTTCGTGACGAAGCTCGACGCGAGCGGCGCCGCCCTCGGCTACTCCAGCTACCTGGGCGGAAGCGACGGCGACGAGGGCCACGGCATCGCGCTCGACGGCGCCGGCAGCGCCTACCTGACCGGGCACACGACCTCGGCCGATTTCCCGACGACCGCGGGCGCCTTCGACACGACCTTCAACGGGAACTACGACGCCTTCGTGACGAAGCTCGACGCGAGCGGCGCCGCCCTCGGCTACTCGACCTTCCTGGGCGGCGGCAGCAACGACGAGGGCCACGGCATCGTGCTCGACGGCGCCGGCAGCGCCTACCTGACCGGGTACACGGACTCGGCGGACTTCCCGACGACCGCGGGCGCCTTCGACACGACCTTCAACTGCGCCGGCGACGCCTTCGACACGACCTTCATCTGCGCCGGCGACGCCTTCGTGACGAAGCTCGACGCGAGCGGCGCCGCCCTCGGCTACTCCAGCTACCTGGGCGGAAGCGACGCTGCCGACGAGGGCCACGGCATCGCGCTCGACGGCGCCGGCAACGCCTACCTGACCGGGAGCACGGGCGCCGCGGACTTCCCGACGACCGCGGGCGCCTTCGACACGACCCACAACGGCGCCGCCGACGCCTTCGTGACGAAGCTCGACGCGAGCGGCGCCGCCCTCGGCTACTCGAGCTACCTGGGCGGAGGTGACTACGACTTCGGCCAGGGCATCGCGGTCGACGGCGCCGGCAGCGCCTACCTGACCGGGTACACGGGCTCGCCAAGCTTCCCGACGACCGCGGGCGCCTTCGACACGACCTACAACGGCGCCGGCGACGCCTTCGTGACGAAGCTCGACGCGAGCGGCGCCGCCCTCGGCTACTCGACCTTCCTGGGCGGCGGCAGCACCGACGGCGGCCTCAGCATCGCGCTCGACGGCGCCGGCAACGCCTACCTGACCGGGTACACGGCGGCGGACTTCCCGACGACCGCGGGCGCCTTCGACACGACCTACAACGGCGCCGCCGACGCCTTCGTGACGAAGCTCGACCTCGCCGGCCCGCCACCTCCACCTCCACCTCCACCTCCACCTCCACCTCCACCTCCACCTCCACCTCCACCTCCGCCGCCACCGCCACCGCCACCACCGCCGCCACCGCCACCACCGCCACCGCCGCCGCCGCCTCCGCCGCCGCCGCCCGTTGTCCGGTGCGTTGTGCCGAGGGTGGTCGGCTTGAGGCTTCGCCAGGCCCGCACGCGGATCCGCGCGAGACACTGCTCGGTCGGTCGCATCCGCCGTGCTCGCTCCAGGCGAGTGGGCCGCGTGATCGCCCAGAGCCCGAGGCCGGGGAGGAGGCTCGCACGCGGCAGCAGGGTGAACCTCGTCGTCGGCCGCAGATAACCAACGGCGCAACCGGTCAAGAGGTTCGCCCGGGGTGGCAGCAAGAGTGGCAGCGAGACCTACCGAGACAGGCCGAGATGCCGTAGACGATCAGAACGACGAATAGGCCTGCTAAGCAGGAAAAACTCAGACCGACCGAGATAGGCCGAGATCGGTAAGGGCGACTTAAAATCAGGTGTCCCCTCCGGGGGCGTGCGGGTTCGAGTCCCGCCCCCGGCATCTCCGCCCACATCCGCGCTGTTCCCTTTTTTGCCTACAGGCAATAGAATCCGCCACGACGGAACCATCCGTGCGGGGGAGGGAGGTGCTGGGTGCACCGAGTCGAGCAAGGCCCGCCACCGGCGCCGGAGCAGCCTGAGGCACTCGACGCGGAGAGAGGCGCTCGTACTCACGGGCGAGTACGCGACGATCCACGGCCGCCGCACGGTCGACGACCGCTCGCGCTGACGCTGCTGGCCGCTGCCGCCGCTGGCATCCTGCTTCAGCTCGGCCCTGCCCAGGCCTTGTCCGCGGGGGCGAGAGCAACACCGCCGACGACGAAGCAGCAGGCGCTCGCCGCCTACGCGAAGCTGCCGCTCGCCTTCACCGCCAACGCCGGCCAGACCGACGCCCGCGTCTGCTACTCCGCGCAGGGCGCCGGCTTCTCGGTCTTCCTCACCCGCAGGGAGGCGATGCTCGCCCTCCAGCGCCCGGGCAAGCAGGGCAGAGGGCGCGGCGTGGCGCTCGCGCTCCGCTTCCTCGGCTCGAAGCGGAACGTCGCCATCCGCGGCGAGCGCCCGGGGCCGGGCAGGGTCAACTACCTGCTCGGAAACGACCCCGCCAAGTGGCACACCGGCCTGCGCACCTACGAGCGCGTCGTCTACCGCAACCTCTGGCCGGGCGTGGACATGGTCTTCGCGGGGCAGAACGGCACGCTGACGTACGAGTTCCTCGTCCGCCCAGGAGCCCGCGTCAGCGACATCAGGCTCGCCTACCGCGGCGCGAAGCGGCTCTCGCTCGACCGGCAAGGAAACCTGCGCCTCCGCACCTCGCTCGGCGTCCTCACCGACACGCGGCCTGCGAGCTATCAGTTCGTCGCCGGCAAGCGCGTGCCCGTCGCAAGCAGCTTTGCGCTCGAGCCTCACGACGGGGGCTATGGCTTCGCGGTGGAGCCGACCTACGACCGCCGCTCCCCGCTTCTCATCGACCCGGGCCTCCTCTACTCCACCTACCTGGGCGGCGGCGACACCGACCTCAGCCACGCCATCGCGCTCGACGGCGCCGGCAACGCCTACCTGACCGGGAACACGTTCTCCGCGGACTTCCCGACGACCCCAGGCGCCTTCGACACGACCTTCAACGGCAGCCAGGACGCCTTCGTGACGAAGCTCGACGCGAGCGGCGCCGCCCTCGGCTACTCCACCTACCTGGGCGGAAGCAACGGCGATTACGGCAACGCCATCGCGCTCGACGGCGCCGGCAGCGCCTACCTGACCGGGAAAACGTACTCGGCGAACTTCCCGACGACCGCGGGCGCCTTCGACCCGACCTACAACGGCTGGGGCGACGCCTTCGTCACGAAGCTGGACGCGAGCGGCGCCGCCCTCGGCTACTCCACCTACCTGGGCGGGGTCGGAAGCGATGACAATATCGGCGACGAAGGCTACGGCATCACGCTCGACGGCGCCGGCGACGCCTACCTGACCGGGAAAACGTCTTCGACGGACTTCCCGACGACCGCGGGCGCCTTCGACACGACCTTCAACGGCGGCATCGACGCCTTCGTCACGAAGCTCGACGCGAGCGGCGCCGCCCTCGGCTATTCCAGCTACCTGGGTGGAAGCAGCTACGACTACGGCGTCGGCCTCGTGCTCGACGGCGCCGGCAGCGCCTACCTGACCGGGATCACACAGTCCGTGAACTTCCCAACGACCGCGGGCGCCTTCGACACGACCTTCAACGGCGACCAGGACGCCTTCGTGACGAAGCTCGACGCGAGCGGCGCCGCCCTCGGCTACTCCACCTACCTGGGCGGAAGCGGCTTCGACGGCGACGGCGGCGGCACCGACGGCGGCGGCATCGCGCTCGACGGCGCCGGCAGCGCCTACCTGACAGGGGACACGGGCTCGTCGGACTTCCCGACGACCCCGGGCGCCTTCGACACGACCTACAACGGGGGCTACGACGTCTTCGTGACGAAGCTGGACGCGAGCGGCGCCGCCCTCGGCTACTCCACCTACCTGGGCGGAAGCAGCATCGACCAGGGCAACGGCATCGCGCTCGACGGCGCCGGCAGCGCCTACCTGACCGGGCTCACGGGCTCGGCCGACTTCCCGACGACCGCGGGCGCCTTCGACACGACCCTCGACGGCAACGCCGACGCCTTCGTGACGAAGCTCGACGCGAGCGGCGCCGCCCTCGGCTACTCCACCTTCTTGGGCGGAAGCGACAGCGACCGCGGCTACGACATCGCACTCGACGGCGCCGGCAGCGCCTACCTGACCGGGAACACGTTCTCGGCGGACTTCCCGACGACCCCAGGCGCCTTCGACACGACCTACAACGGCCTCGACGACGCCTTCGTGACGAAGCTCGACCTCGTCGCTGGGCCACCTCCGCCTCCGCCTCCACCTCCACCTCCACCTCCACCTCCACCTCCACCTCCACCTCCACCTCCACCTCCACCTCCACCTCCACCTCC
>Ga0193695_1000006_pt1 | contig 130032 bp, 132 predicted proteins | sample L3s2metaG_FD_160568 | JGI IMG/M metagenome (GOLD analysis project Ga0193695, IMG submission 160568) | Soil microbial communities from a riparian zone of the East river system, Colorado, United States - L3s2 | ecosystem: Environmental > Terrestrial > Soil > Riparian zone | place: USA: East... | reverse complement strand
TGCCGGCCGCCAGCGAACCGGCGGCGATCGTGGTCGCGACCGTACCCGGCTGCGAACTGTAGGTGCCGGAGTCGACGACGGTGCCGTCGGTACAAAGGGTTCCACCGACGCGGACGCTGTACGGACCGTTCTCGTTCGCGTGCCAGACGATCGTCGTGCCGCTGGTCGTGGGGTTGGGACTTGCCGAGTCGATCACAACGGTCGGCGCTGTGGCATCGAGCGTGAAGGTGACGGTGCCGCCCGTGAAGGTGTTGCCCGCCTTGTCGGTCGCGGTCGCCTTCACGGTGTAGGTGCCGTTGGGCTGCGAGGCCCAGGTCGGCATCGCAACGTTGTCTGCCCACGTCGCCGCGGTGTCTCCGGTGGTCGCGCCGTGCGTCGTCCCGAGATTGAAGGCCGCCGCCTGCCAGGCCGAGCCGGTCCAGTACTGGTTGTCCGGCCGCTGCAGCGTGAAAGTGGTGCTGTTCACGTTCAGGCCGGCGCCGCCCGTGTTGTCGGCGGCACTTCCGCCGAAAGCGGCGGGGACGGTCGCCGCGCGGAAGAGACCGCCGTTCGCGGGTGTCGTCACGGATGCCGTCGTCGGCCCGGTGTTGTCGATGGTGAAGGTGGCTGCGCTAGATGTCGCCGAACCGCCGGAGTCGCTTCCTTGCGCACGCACCGTGTACGAGCCGTCGGCGGGAGCAGCGAAAGCGTAGGTCCACGTGATGCTGCCGTTGCTCGTACAGGGCGATGGACACGTCACCGAGTTGAAGATCTCGGACGCGCTGCTGAAAGCCGAGCCGTTCCAGTATTGGTTGTCGCTGTTCCGCTTGATGCTGACGCCGATGGTGCGAGAAGTGCTGCTGTTGTTGAAGTTGACCGTCCCGCCGATGTCGCCTCCTGGCGTGCCATTAAGGGCGTTGTAACCGGCGGTGTTGAGGCTTGTGCTATTCGCCGGGAATACAACACTGATGCTTACAGCCGCTGAAACGTACGGACCGACGAAGGGACCGCCCTCGCCCACGGGCGGCGCACCCGCCGGTGTCACGGGCTCGGTCGAAGGATCCGCAATCGCACGCGCGAGGTTCAGGCGGCCGTTGCCGGTCTGGTCGGGCGTGCCTGCTGGATCGGCGTTCCGGGCGAGGCGCCCGACGATGACCTCGTTCGTGCCAAAAAGCGACGACGCCTTCAGCAGCGCGGCCGCGCCGGCTACTTCGGCCGACGCCGCCGAGGTCCCGCTGATCGTGGTGTAACCGCCGCCCGTCGCCGTCGTCTCGATCCCGATTCCAGGCGCTGCGAGAAACGCGTCTGCCCCGTAGTTGCTCATCGGATCAAGCGAGTCGCTGAAGTCCGTGCTCGAGACACCCATGACGCCACGATCGGCAGCCGGGAACGTCGGCGTCGAGGAGCCTTCGTTGCCGGTCGCGGCAACGATGACCGTGCCGTTCGACCACGCATAGTCGATCGCGGCCTGAAGCGAGGCCGAGTAGCCAGGATTGCTAAAAGCCATCAGGATCACGTCCGCGCCGTGATCGGCCGCGTAGATGACGCCCGAGATGATGTCGCTGTCGTTGCCGGTTCCGTCCGGCGCGAGCACGGTGACCGGCATCACGCGAACGCCGGCGTAACCGACGCCGGCGATGCCGATGTGGTTCCCCGTTTCGGCGGCCACGATGCCCGCCATCCACGTGCCGTGGCCGTTCGGATCGGTTGTCCCGTCGGAGGATGGATCGAGCACCGATGTGCCGGGCACGACGTTGGCGGAAAGATCCGGATGCGACGCGTCGACGCCGGTATCGAGGAGCGCGACCTTCGCGGTACCGATCGGATCGACAACGCCGTAGACCTGATCCCAGCCAATGCGCGGCAGCGACCACTGCTGTGCGAAGCCGGGATCGTCGGGCTCAGCCTGGACGGTGCGGACCTGATCGGCTTCGACGCGCGCTACGGAAGTGTCGTCCGCGAGCGCCGCGGCGCCCTCGCTTGTCGTGTCCACCGCGTGCATGCTCAGTACCGGTATCGCGGATACGTCGACGGCGGCAACCCGGTCCAGGGCGGCCGACTGCTCCGCGGCTGGAACCCCCGGTTGAAAGGTGACGATATATCGACTCGTGCCGGACAAGTCGGACGCCGAGCCGCCGGGCGCAAACACAAGGAGAAGCGCGCATGAGAGTGCTAGGAGCAGCGCCGGCATAAAACCTCGCCGTCGCCTCTGTAGAACGTACGCGTCATTAGCCGACGCTTCGCCGTCGTTTCGGAAGACTCTTCGCCCCACCATGCACCCCATCCCTCTCGTGATAATCCGCAGTACGCCCGTGAGCGAAATGCCGCAGTGCTCACGGGCAAGTACGACAATGGCGCTCATCAGGAACAAGCACAATGGGTCGGACGGCCTACCGCCCCGCCCGTACGTCCTAGTTGCTCCGCCGGAAGGTCTATTCGTTGGCTAGGACAGCCGCGCGGCTGACGTTTCTCCGGGCAACCCCCGACCATTGGGTAGTTCCGCTCCGCGTGGTCGCGACGGATACTTTCATTGCCCACGCAAGGGCCGGTGCGCGCGCGCCGGCCGGCATCGGGCAGGGAGGAAGATGCGGTTCAAACCAAGATCCAGTCGCAGCCGTCGCAGCCCGGGACCTGACCGGGAGAGCGGTCAGGCGCTCATCATCTTCGTGCTCTTCTTGCCCGTTCTGATCGGGTTCGCCGCGCTCGTCATCGACGTCGGCAATCTCTACGCACAGAAGCGGTTCGTGCAGAACGCCGCCGACGCCGCCGTGCTCGCGGGCGCTCAGAATCTCCCCGACTCGATCGCCGCTCAGGCCCAGGCCCAGAGCTACGTGACCAAGAACGGGGGCGGCACCGTGGTCGTGTCCTTCCCGACGTCCACCAAGATCCACGCGCAGGTCACGCGCAGCGTGCCGACGTACTTCGCCAAGCTCTTCGGCATCTCGACCGTCAACGTCGTCGCGAAGGCGACGGCGACGCGCTTCAGCAACGGCCCCGGCGCGCTCGCCTTTGCGAAGAGCACGACGTGCGACGCGATCAAGATCAACGGAGCAAACAGCACGTTCCAGGGCGCCGTCGTCAGCGACGGCGGCATCAACGCAAAGCCTTCGAACACGGGCGAGCACTTGATCTGGAATCCCGCCGCCGGCGCTGCTTGCTTTACAGCGGGACCCGGCTGGACAAAGATCGATGCGCTTCCGCCGAGAGACTGGCCGGTACCGATTCCGACCTTGTCGCCGGCGCCCCCCGCGCATCCCACGAGCGTCAACGGCGTGCCCTGCAAAAACCTGCCGGTTCCTGACACGCTGAATGTGACGTCGGTTCTGCTGCCCGGACTTTACTGCGCAAACACGCAAATCAAGATCAACTGCACCGGCTGCACGATCAACAACGTCGCTTTGGTCGCCCCCTCGATCTTCTGGAACAGCAAGGACGGAAGGATCACGGCTAACCAGGCAATCTATCCGCAGTACGGGGGGCTCCTCTTCTTCGCCTACGGGAGCGGCGGTCTCAACATGTCGGGAAACGGCAACAGCTGGAGCGGCGGAATCTTCGTCCCGAACAGCAACGCTCACCTCAATGGGGGAGACGGGACCGTCCTGACCGGGTACGTCGAGGCGGACACGATCGACATTCCGGGCAGCAACATCACCTGGATCGGCACCGGCCCGGCGATCGGCGGCACCGGCGGCGTGGGTCTGTCCGAATAGCCGCTGAGCCGGGGTGCTCCCGCGCCGGCGTTCCTGTGGAAAAGGGGACCAATTTCCCGCTCGTTGCGAGCAACTCGGAACACGTGCCTGTGCATAACCCGCACCAGGTCGGCGGAGAGGCGCTACAAGGCGCGAGGGAGCAGGAGCGAGGAGATCCTTTCCGTGTCACCTGTCTCCTTTTCAGCCCGGCGGTCGCCGCAGGCCGCCGGGCTCTTTACAGGCTCTACAGCAGGATCTCGAGCGCCAGTTCCTGCGAACAGCCGCATGCAAACAAATCGACCGCTCGGTGCAGGTCGATGTCGACCCTCTTCGAGAGAAGACGGGCCTCGCGGCGGGCGTAGCCGACGCGGAGTAGCTGCTCGAAGCGCCAGTCGATAACCGCTACTGCGGTCGGCCCGTCTTGTTCAAGCTGCTCTACGGTCATGATTCCTCGCCCCTCATTGAACACCGGTCTATGTCGAGCTTCCTGTACCGAAGATCTGGCTTTGGCTAAACCAATGGGTCACGACGCAGGTCGCTTCCGGGCGGACGATCTGTTCATGGTGAGATGCCAGACCTGCGGGCTGCGGTTCGACGAGCGTGCATACCAGATCGTCGTCTCGGAGCTCGGCTCGTTCGAATCGGTCGAGTGCGCCGAGAAGGCTCAGCGCCGTCACAGACGGCGCTCTGGCGAGGAGATCGCCGCGGCCCTCTTGCTGGCGGCTTCGCATCTCCAGTCGCAGGCGGTGCCGGCGCAGGAGAGCAAGGCGGATCAGCCGGCCTGACGACGGCCGGTGAGGCCGTGCTCGTAGGCGAACCTGGCCGCCTCCGTGCGGCTGCTGACGCCGAGCTTTCGATAGAGGTTCGTCAGGTGGTACTTGATCGTCTGCTCGCTGAGCCACAGCTCGGCGGCGATCTGCCTGTTCGACTGGCCGGCGGCGACGTGCCCGAGGATCTCGCGCTCCCGGCCGGTCAGGCCGAGATCCGTCGAGGCGCGCTCCGCGGTGCCGGGCGCCTCTCCGAACGACTCGGTCAAGAGCGTGCCGTCGACGATCTGGCGCATGATGGGCGCGAGCTCCGCGGGATCGATCGCCTTTCCGATGAAGGCTTTGGCCCCCCGCTTGAGCGACTCTGCACCCAGTTCGGGATCATCGACGCCCGAAAGCATCACGACCTTGATCTCCGGATACTGCTTCCGGAGACGATCGAGCACCTCGAGGCCGTCGAGGACAGGCATCCGAACGTCGAGCATGACGAGGTCGGGGCGGGTCTCAGCGATCCGCGGCAACACCTCGCTCCCGGATCTGGCCTCGCCCACGACTTCGATGTCCGAGTGCGGCTCGAGCGCCATGCGAATCGCCTGCAGCACAAGGCCGTGGTCGTCCGCCAGGAAAAGCCGAATTGGCCGCAGTTTCCCTTCCTCCTCTCCGCATTCGAGGCCGAGATCGACCTCGCCTCACAGATGCCGTTTGGGCCGAAAAACATGCGGCCTGCCGCGGATCTGTGTCGACGCATCGTGTTCCTGCGCCTGCGGCCTCACAATCCCTCGATCGAGCCATTCTGGACAGAGGTCCTGCTTAGCCAGGACCTCTGGTCAGAAGCGCGGCGCCTCGAATGCGCCAGATTCGACGTGCATGGTGGACTCTGCGGCAACCGTGCTTTTGCTGAGCGCCGCGTTGCTCGCGGCGCTCGGCCTAGTTTCGGCCGGGCTCGTGGGTACTTCGGTGCTCACGATCCGGGTCCGCCGGTTTCGTGAGGCGCGGGCCCTGCGCATGCAGGCGCAGATGCACCTACCGCACGAGTAGCTCGACGATTCCGCCAAGCGCGAGGAAGGGGCCGAGCGGCATCGTCGACTTCAACGCCACGCGCCCCTGAACGAGCAACAGCAGTGCTGCGAAGCCGCCCGCGGCGAGCAGACCGACGGTGAGCGCGGGGACAACGCCGCGGCCGAGCGCGGCCCCGAGCAAGAGGGCGAGCTTGACGTCGCCCAGCCCGAGGGCGCCTGGGCGCAAGAGTGCCGGAATGAAAAGGGCGAGCGACGAACCGAGCGCCGCGAGCACCCATTCCGGCGTTCGGCCCGGCGCCAGCGCGGCCTGCGCGACGAGCGTGACGGCCGTCGCGGGCAGGACGATCCGGTCGGGAAGGATCCGCCGGCGGATGTCGATGGCGGCAAGGCGCACGAGGACGAAGCCGACGAATGCCCCGACGACGCCGCGTCCGCTCAGGCCGCCGTGGAGCAGGCACAGAAGCGAGACCGCCGACGCCGAGAGCAGCACGGCCACCTCGCCGCCGGGCAACTCGCGACCGACAGCGGGAGCGGGAGCGGCGATCTCCTGGGTCGTCACGAAGGTGCTTCGAGTGGTTGCAGGACGTCTCCGACGCACAGCTCCCGGCGTTCGATCTCGCCCGCCGAAAGCTCGAGCGCGCTTCGTGCACCACGCGCGAAGGTCACGCGCCACGGGCGAAGGTCCGGCACGAGCTTGACGACGCGGCCGTCCCGGTCGAGGAACGCGACGTCGAGCGCAAACCGCATGAAGAACGTGTGAATGGAGCTGGTCGGCCGGATGAGGAGGCCCTCACCCTCACCGAGGCCGCGGCGGCCGAGCAGGCCGCGGAGCCGCGAGAAGAACGTGGCTGCGGGATGGCAGGACCGGCAGACGACGGCGCCGTCGTCGCGGACGAGCGTGAACGGAGCAGTCGCCATCGCTGCACACATGCTCGCAGGCCGCTCTGCCAGGAGACCCCACCCAAACGGTTCGGCGCAACCCCCCCTTCGTCTGTTCAGGAGTCGGCGACGGTGCTCAACACTGGGCCGAAGAAGTAAATCTGCGGCCTCGAAGCTGCGGTCGCGAGGGAGAAGTGAAGGGAGGTAGCACAATGAGCGAGCAGTTCTCGCTTTTCATCGTCAAGGCCTTCGCCCGCATTCGGCGAGAGGACGGCCAGGCACTGGCCGAGTACGCGCTGATCCTGGCGCTCGTGGCGGTTGTCTGCATCGGCGCGCTGACGGTCCTGGGCACGAGCATCAGCGCCCAGCTGAGCGCGATTTCGACGGCAATCTCAGCCGCATAGGCACGACGTGGCAACAGCTGCCCGGCTCACGGACTGGGACGACACCCACCGGGGGCCGGGCAGTGTGGCCACAAGGGAGAAGAAGAAAAACGATGTCCATACAACCACCACCCAAATTCAAGAAGCTTTTCGCGGCTCTCGCCGCCCGCAGCGAGTCGGGCCAGGCGCTGGTCGAGTATGGCCTCATTCTCACGCTCGTCTCGCTCGTGGCGATCGGACTAACGCCCGTCGGTCAGTTGATCTCCGCCAAGCTCACAGAGATCGCCTCGGCGATTTGACCATGGCCGGCGCGACCAAGCTCAGAAGGTTTCTGCGGCGGGAAGAGGGCCAGGCCCTCCCCGAGTTCGCGCTGATCCTGCCCGTCATCATTCTCATACTTTTCGGGGTCCTCGAGTTCGGCAAGATGTTCAACTACTGGCTCGACGAGGGGCATCTCGCCAACACCGGAGCGCGCTACGCCGTCGTCGACAGCCTTCCGGGCGGGGCGACACTTCAGCAGTACATTCGAAGCCAGGCGGAAACGAGCCAGCTCAGGAGCGGGGCGCATGTCTGCATCAGCTTCCCGTCCGGCACGCACGCCGTCGGCGATCCCGTCAAGGTCGACGTCACGTACAACACCGGCGTCCCGGTCGTCAGAAGCATCAGCAACGGAATTTTCGGCGGGGCGATCCCGGCAACGATCAAGATCGCCGGCAGCTCCACCATGCGGCTCGAGGCCGTGCCGACACATTACTCAGCAGGTGACGGGGGGACAGGCGCATGCTGAACGGCAGCCGTCGCGTCTCCGAGAAGTGCCGGGCACAGACCCGGCTATTGACCACGGCATTCGCCGCCCGAGCGCGGTAGAGGAGGCATCCAGATGGAGATCGCTCAGAGACTGACATCGACCCGCGGCGGGACGCTCGCGGTCGCTGCCCTGGCCGCGGTGCTCGCGGGGGGCTCGATTCTCGTGTACCTGAACGGGTACCGGCACAGCATCAAGGCCGAAGGAGCCCCGGTGACGGTGCTCGTCGCCAACACCATCATTCACAAGGGGACACCCGGCAGCGCAGTCGCCGTGAAGGGGCTCTTCCGGCCGGCGACGGTCCGCGAGAGCCAGCTGCGGAACGGCGCCTTCAGCGATCCGGCCAGCCTACGCGGCCAGATCGCGACCACAGACATCGTCAAGGGCCAGCAGCTGACCACGGCCGAGTTCTCCGGGGGGGTCAACTCCGTCGCGAGCACTCTGACGGGGGCGGAGCGGGTGATCAGCGTTCCGCTGGACTCGGCTCACGGCCTCATCGGAGGAGTCCAGAAGGGAGATCACGTCGACATCTTCGCGGGGTTCAACGTCACCTTGAACGGCGTGAGCAGCACGCGGCCGATGCTGCGCCTGATCGCCCAGGACGTCCCCGTGGTTAGCGTCGGCGGGCCCAACGGCAGCCTCGGCAACAACGCCACGACCCTCGTCAGCCTGAAAGTGCATCCCCGGCAGGCCGCGGAGCTCGCGTTCACCTCCGACAACGGGAAGCTCTGGCTGGTCGTGCGCCCTCCGAACGGGGCAAAGCCGAGCAGGCCCGGACTCGTCACGATCAGCACCGTCCTGCTCGGGGTCCCACCGCTGAATCTGTCGACGGCGGGCACGTATCGCAAGACCCAGCAGGACTACCTCAGGGCTCTGGGGGTGACACCGTGAACCGCGGGACGCTCAAGGCACTCGTCGCGCTCGACGAGGGTGTCGACGCAAACCTCGTCGAGGCGTCGCTCCCCAGCGCATCACGCGTGCAGGTGGCGGGCATCGTCTCGGGGCTCGACCGCGGCTGGACCGTGCTCGAGGAGACGGCGCCGGACCTGCTGCTGATCGCCTGCTCCACGTACTCGGAGCGAGCGCTCTACCTGATCGAAAACTCGATCAAGCAACGGCCGGAGCGGCCGGTCGTCGTCCTGTTCTTGGGCTCGCCTGACGGCTTCATGCAGCGCGCCTTCGAGGCCGGCGCCGACGAGCTCCTGACCTTGCCCGCGGCTCCGGACGAGGTTCGATTCGCGCTCGACAAGGTCCTCGCACGGAGAAGCGGCGGCGATCTGGGCGCGGGGTCTCACCCGATGATCTGCGTCCTCGGCCCGAAGGGCGGAACTGGCAAGAGCATCACCTCGACCAATCTCGCGGTCGCGCTTGCGCTGGCCGGGTCGAAGCCCGTGCTCGTCGATCTCGATCTCCAGTTCGGCGATGTCGGCATCGCGCTCGGACTGGCGCCCGAGCGAACGATCCACGATCTCGCCCGCGTCGGCGGCTCGATCGACCCAGGGAAGGTCGAGGGGTTCCTCACGGCTCATTCCTCGGGCGCAAAGGCGCTACTGGCGCCGAGCCGGCCCGACCAGGCGGCGGCAGTGACCGTCGAGTTCCTGCGCGAGGTCTACGGCGCTCTCCGGCTGAGCCACGACTACGTGATCGTCGATACAGCACCTGGATTCACGCCGGAGGTGATCGCGTCGATCGACACGGCGTCTCACCTGATCGTGGTGGGAATGCTCGACGCGCTCTCGCTCAAGGACACGAAGCTCGGCCTCGAGACGCTCGAGCTGATGGGCTGCGAGCCGGAGCGAATCCGTCTCGTCCTCAACAGGGCCGACTCGAAAGTCGGGATCAGTCTTGGCGAGGCCGAGACGATCCTCGGCCGAGCTCCCGACATCCTCGTCCCGAGCGACGAGGAGATTCCGCGGGCTCTGACCGAGGGCCTGCCGATCGTGCTCGCCAACGAACGCTCGCCCGCGGCCCGCGCGTACTCCTCGCTGGCCGATCTCTACCTGGAAGAGCAGCGGCCTGAGCCGAGCTCGAACGGCGACTCCGGGCGCAAGCGGGGCAGGCGGCTGCTGTCGTGGAAGGCGGCGAGCTAGCGATGGAACTCCATGAGCGCATCTCCGCAGGCCGGCATCTGACCGGAACCGAGGGCCCGGACCCGTTCGCAGACGTGAAGAATCGAATCCACCTCGCGCTGATCGAGGAGCTCGGCCCGCAGCTCTTCTCCCTCGGAGGCGAGCCGGCCGATGTCCGCGCCCGCGTGGAGGCCGACATCAAGGAGCGGCTGAGCCAGGAGCCGGGGCTCTCGAGAGATGATCGGGACCGCCTCGAAGCAGAGCTCACCGACGACGTCGTCGGATACGGGCCGCTCGAGCGCCTGCTCGCGGACAACTCGGTGTCCGAGATCATGGTCAACGGCCCGAGCGAGATCTGGGTCGAGCGCGAAGGTCGGCTGTACATCACGACCCTCCGTTTCACGGACGAGTCGCACCTGCGGCGGATCATCAACAAGCTCGTCGCGCAAGTCGGGCGCCGCATCGACGAATCGTCGCCGATGGTCGACGCTCGCCTGCTCGACGGCTCTCGCGCGAACGCGGTCATTCCGCCGCTCTCGCTGAGCGGCCCCCTACTGACGATCCGCAAGTTCGGCCAGAAGCGATACGGCTTCGAGGAGCTCGTTCGCATCGGCTCGTTGACCACGGAGACTGCCGATTTCCTGCGCCGCTGCATCGAGGCGGAGATCAACATCCTGATCTCGGGCAGCACCGGTTCTGGGAAGACGACGCTCCTGAACGCACTGTCGGCCGCCGTCCCCGAGAGCGACCGCATCATCACGATCGAAGACGCGGCCGAGCTCCAACTGAACCAGCAGCATGTCCTCCGGCTCGAGTCGCGCCCGAAGAACATCGAGGGCGAGGGAGAGGTCGGGATTCGCGAGCTCGTCCGCAACTCGCTGCGGATGCGGCCCGACCGGATCATCGTCGGGGAGGTACGAGGAGCGGAGGCTCTCGACATGCTCCAGGCGATGAACACGGGCCACGAGGGGTCGCTCTGCACGGTGCACGCGAACTCGCCGCGTGACGCACTCGCGCGGATCGAGACCATGGTGCTCATGTCCGGATTCGACCTCCCGCTGCGGGCGATCCGTCAGCAGCTCGCGTCGGCGCTCGACATGATCGTCCACCTCGAGCGGCTCGAGGACGGCTCGCGCCGGGTGGTCGCGATCACCGAGGTGCAGCGGATGGAGTCCGATGTGATCACGCTCCAAGAGCTGTTCGAGTTCAAGATCGAGGAGGTGCTGCCCGACCGGACGGTGATCGGAGAGCTCCAGCCGACGGGCCTGCGCCCAAGCTTCCTGCACAAGTTCGAGAAGCGCGGTCTCGAGATGCCGATCTCCGTTCTTCCGACCGTGCAACGAGAGGCGATTTCCGAGAACGGGCGACGTTGAAGCGACTGGCCCTGACCATCGGGCTCTCGGCCGCGGTTCTCCTGTCCGCCGCCGCTGCGAATGCGGGGACCGGGTTCCAGCTCACGCAGATCGGCCGCGTGCGGTTTCCGGACCGCGGGTATCTGGTCGACCTCCAGCGCGGAACGCGCCTGCACCGCAAGAACGTCCAGGTGCGAGAAAACGGTCGGCCCGTGCGGCGGTTCTCGATCGTTCCGCTCCAGGCGGCGCCACAGACGTTCGCCACGATCCTCATCCTCGATGCGAGCGAAACCATGCGTGGGCGGCCCCTTCAGGCCGCTCTCAGCGCCGCGCGGACCTTCGCGGCCCGAAAGAGCGCGAGCGAGGAGATCGGCATCCTCACCTTCAACAGCTCCTCCCAGTTGCTGTCCGTCCCGACGCCTGACTCCCGCGCCCTCGAGCGGGCGCTGGCGCGGCCCCCGCAGCTAAGGCTCGCGACACACATCTACGACGCGGCCGGGCGCGCGCTCTCGATCCTCGACCGCGACGAGGTCTCGGCCGGCGCGATCGTCCTCCTCTCGGATGGGGCGGACACGGGAAGCGTCACCAGCATCGACGACGTCATCCAGCGTGCGCGCGCGGCCCACGTTCGAATCTTCACCGTCGGCCTGGTCTCGAGAGCCTTCGATCCTCAGCCGCTGCAGACCCTGGCGGTTGAGACCGGAGGCTCATTCCACCGGGCCCGGTCCGCATCCGACCTCCAGGACATCTACGCCGGCCTCGGGACGAGGCTCGCAAACCAGTATGTCCTCCAGTACCGATCGCGCGTTCAGCCCAAGACGGCCGTTGAGGTCACTGTCCGCATCGGCGGCGTCTCGACCGCGTCGGCGCGATATACGGCGCCGGTGCCGGGCACGATCGCGCCGTTTAAGCGCTCGCTCCTCGAGCGCTACTGGGTCTCCGGCCTTTCCCTCATTGTTGCCATGTTGCTCGGAGCCGGGCTCGCGGCCTATGCCGCGCTCGCGCTGCTGCGCCGGCCACGCCGCACGATCGTCCGCCGAATTGGGTCGTTCGTCTCGCTTCCCGGGGCCGCCGACGACAAGCCGCGACGGCTGCTCAGCGAACGGCTCCTTGCCGAGACCGAGCAGTCGTTCTCGAGGACACGCTGGTGGGCGTCGCTGCGCAACGCGCTCGAGATCTCCGGGATCGGGATTCCACCCGAGCAGGTCGTCCTCGGAACGTTCGTGGCGACGGTGCTGGTTGCAATCCTGCTCGTGCTGATCTCGCCGATTCTCGTCGTCTTCGCCTTCGCCGTGCCGATGCTGGTGAACGGCGCGATCCAGCGAAGGCTGAAAAAGATTCGCGACGCGTTCGCGGAGCAGCTGCCCGACAACCTGCAGGTGCTCGCCTCAGCGCTGCGGGCGGGCCACAGCTTCGCGGGCGCTCTCGCCGTCGTCGCACAGGACGCGCCCGAGCCGTCCCACAGCGAACTGCAGTCGGTCGTCGCGGACGAGCAACTGGGCGTGCCGCTCGAAGATTCGCTGCGTGAGGTAGGAGACCGAATGGCGAGCAGGGATCTCGAACAGATCGCGTTGCTGGCCGAGCTCCAGAAGCGAGCGGGCGGCAACATGGCCGAGGTTCTCGAGACCGTCATCGACACGATCCGAAGCCGCTTCGACCTGCAGCGGCTCGTGAAGACGCTGACGGCGCAGGGGCGCATGGCCCGCTGGATCCTCACGCTGCTGCCGCTCTTCCTCGCCGCCTTGATCACGTTTCTGAACCCGACCTACATGAAGCCGCTGTTCGCCTCGGGCGGCGGGCGCGTCGCCGTCGTCCTCGCGACGATCATGGTCGTCGCGGGATCGCTGGCCATCAAACGGATCGTCAACATCAAGGTCTAGGGGACTCGCGGCATGTTCATCTTCCTGCTCATCGGCCTCGTCCTCACGGGAACCAGCGTCGTCCTCGTGCTGCGCTCGTTCGGGTTCGGCCGTGCCGGCTCGGAGGGGGCGCTCGCGCGGATCGCGGCCTACGGGTTCCGAGAGCGTGACGCCGTCCCGAATCAGGCGCCACGCCGTCCGGTCGGCAATCAACTCGACGCGCTCGCGGGCACAATCGGCGACTTGCTCTCGCGCCGGACGAAACGCTCCGGCGAAGCCGAGTTGCGGGACGCGCTGCAAGCGGCCGGCATGTACACAACGAGCCCGCGCAAGTTCATGGGGTACCGGCTCATCCTGGGCGTCGCCCTGCCCCTGCTGTGGCTCTGGCTGTCCTCCAGCGGCGGCTCACCCGTGCAGGTCTTCTTCGGTTTCTTCGTAGCGGCCGTCCTGGGCTGGCGGGGCCCGCTGATCTGGGTCAAGCGGCGCGCTCGGCTGCGGATGGAGCAGATCGACTACGAGATCCCTGAGCTGATCGACCTGCTCGTGACGACGGTCGAGGCGGGGATGAGCTTCAGCGCGTCACTCCAGCTTGCGACGCGACGGTTCAAGGGCCCGCTCGGGCAGGAGCTCCGGCTGGCGATCCAGGAGCAGGAGATGGGCCTTGCGACCAACGACGCGCTCGAGAACATGCTCTCGCGTGCGAACACGTCGGCCATGCGCTCGTTCGTCCGCTCGGTGCTCCAGGTCGAAACGCTCGGGGTCTCGATCGGAAAGGTCCTCCGCGACCTCGCGATTGAGATGCGCAAGCGCCGCCGGCAGCAGGCCGAGGAGCGCGCGCAGAAGGCACCGACGAAGATGCTCTTCCCGCTCATCCTCCTCATCTTTCCGGCGATCTTCCTCGTGCTGCTCGGTCCGGCGGCGATCGAGATTCTCAAGGCTCTGAACGGGATCGCCGCATGACCGGCGAACGGAATCAGCGGCTGCTCGGGAACGCCGCGCTCGTCGTGCTCTTCGCGAGCTTCGCCTACGCAAACCTCATGCGTTGGCATCAGACCGGGCACCCCGTCGGCCTGGGCATCGTGTGCGTGGAGGGAATGACGGCGCTTCTCTTCATCGTTCGCCGCCCCTCTCAGGAGACGAGCCGGCGGACGCTCGCCTGGCTGGCCGCGCCGGTCGGAGCGTTCGCGATGCTGCTCGCGCGGCCGGTCGGGCACCCGGACGCGGGACCGCTGGCGGTGTTCGAGGTCGTCCAGCTCATCGGCCTTGCGATCGCGTTCGTCGGCCTCGGGTTCCTGGGTCGCTCGTTCGGCATCGTCGCCGCCCTCCGGCGCGTGAAGACATCCGGCGTCTACGGGCTCGTCCGTCACCCGATCTACGCGGCCTACCTCCTGAGCTACACCGGGTACGTCCTCGAAAACATGTCGGTGCGAAACATCGCACTACTGGCGCTTTCGACCGCGGGCCAGTTGGCGCGCATCGCCGAGGAGGAGCGCGTGCTCGTCGGCGACCCGGACTACCGCGCGTATCGCCAACGCGTTCGCTACCGGCTGATCCCCTTCATCTACTGACGGTGACGAGCCGATGACAGACGTCGCCTTGCAAGCCGAAAGGATCGTGGCCGGACGGGGCATGCGCGGCCAGCTGAAGCGCCTCGCGTGGTACTTCGACGACTCCGAGACGAGTCGGTCGAAGGGCGCGCGCACGATTCGCCGGCTCATCGCAGGGCTGCTACTGACCTTCGCCGTTGTACTCGAGGTCACGGCGCTCGCCCACGGAGACGTCAGCACTGCGCCGCTCTTCTTCGTCTTCGGGGCAGCGGCGCTCCTGGTCAATCGGTTCGGACGCTTCACCTACTACTTCGTGCCGGTCATCCTCGGGCTGTTCGCGTACATCGCCACCGGGCAGTTCGTGAACAAGTTCAGCCTGCCCGTCCACTACACGCCGCAGCTGCGGGCCGAGCAGTACCTGACTCCGGGGTCGATCCCGACGGTCTGGCTCCAGGAGCACCTCTACCACGGACGGACAGGGGTGCTCGAAGTGTTCTCGTTCGCGATGTACACGTCGCATTTCGCAGTCCCGCTCCTGCTCGGCGTGGGTCTCGCGCTGACGGATCGTGGCCGCGCTTTCGCACTCCTGATGTTCGGGATCCTCGCGGCCTCGCTGCTCGGCGAGATCACGTTCATCCTCGCGCCGACCGCTCCACCGTGGCTCGCGGCGCAGGAGGGCTATATCCCCCACGTGCACCACATCCTGAAACAGACTTTGTACGACCTTCATCTGACGAAGCTGGCCGCGCTCGACGGCGATGCCTCGAAGTACAACGTCACGGCCGCCGTGCCCTCGCTGCACATCGCGTTCCCCGTCATCTGCGTGCTGACGGCGATCCGGGCCAAGCTGCCGCGCTTTGTGGTGGTAGGCCTTGTTCTCAACCTGCTCGGGGTGACCTTCGCCATCGTCTACACGGGCGAGCACTATCTCGTCGACGCGCTCGCTGGTGCGCTGTATGGCGTGGTTGCGTGGCTCCTCGTTCGACGACTGCTGGAGCCCGGCCACCGCCGACAGGACGCCGCCAACGAGGTCGCTGTCGCTCTCCCCGCCTCAGAACCGGGGACCTAGACCTTCGTCTAGGCCCCCTAGCCGTTCGGCTAGGTAGGACGCGATCGCCCTTCCCACAGAGGGCGTGATGTGCTTCTTTTTGAGGGGGCCATCGAGGCTCCATGCGGACGAACTGGGGAAGAGGGGGCAGGCTTGCGGCGGCTGAAGCTTCTCGTGGTCGAAGACCACCCGTTGATGGTGGAGGCGATTCGCCTCGCCGTCGCCGCAAGTGACGACTTCGAGATCGTCGCCGTCGCACCGTCAGGAGCAGATTTCGTGCCCCTCATCCGCGGGACGACGCCAGACCTCGTCCTCCTCGACTTGCGAATGCCTACGGTCGATGGACTGGCCGCGCTCCGGGCTCTGCGGCAGGCAGGCTTGGACACGAAGGTGATCGTCCTGTCTGCGGAGGAAGAGCCGGAGCTCGTTCGGCAGGCGCTCCGTGCCGGCGCATGCGCGTACATCATGAAGCGAATCGACCCGGGTGACCTCTTGGCCGCCATCCGCCAGGCGCTCGATCAAACCCTCTTCCAGCCCCTGCATGCGAACCCCTTGACCGCGGGCGCGGACGGGAGCGGCACAGACCTAAACAAGCGAGAGCTGGCGATTCTGAGCGCCGTCGGGGCGGGGCTCTCGAACAAGCAGATCGCCGAGCGCGAATGGCTGGCGGAGCAGACGGTGAAGTTCCACCTGACGCACATCTACAAGAAGCTCGGCGTCTCGAGTCGAACCGAGGCGGTCGCGAAGGCGTTTCAGGACGGGCTAATGGACGACCTCATGGGCCAGGCCATGCAGGCCAAGCCCGAGCCCGAGCCCGCTAGAAGCTGAGCTGCGCCTCCACTCCTGGGTGCGAGACCTGCCAGGCGCGGATGAAGAACCCGACCTCGAGCCACGCCTCGCGGTGGTCGGATGCGCGGGGATAGACGACCCGGCACGCCGTCGGTGCGATCTGGTTGGTGAGGCAGCCGTTGCGAGCCAGGGCATCCATGATCTCCGCGAGGAGAACCTCGTCGTTGAGCTCGAGTTGAAGCGCCATGTCGCATCCGATTGTCGACGACTCAACTCGCCTTTCCCCGACCTGAACGTCCGGGAATGCCCGACCACGGGCTAAGTCGCGAATCGGAGGGACGGGCCGGATCTCCCGTCCCCCGCCGGAAAGGGTGACCTGGCCTAGACCAATAGCCGTAGGTTCGGCAGGCCCGTAGATCAATAGTGGTCATGCACGGTCGGTGAGTCCGCCGGAAGGGGATGTCGTCGACCGCGCAAACGGGATGAAAAACGACGCGCAAGCTCTTGGTTCGCCTCCGGCTCGCTCAATACGCGGGTACGGTCGAGGCTGCGTGGCGCTCGCCGCGGCGGCTGTGCTCCTGGTAGTCGTCGGCTCGATCTCCGCAGCTCCGGCCGCGCTGAAGACGCCCAGGCCGCTCTCTCCCCCGTCCGGGGCCACGGTCACCATGTTGCCGGCATTCGCCTGGGCGCCGGTGCGGGGAGCCGAGCGCTACGAGTTTCAGATCGCGGCAGACGCCGGCTTCAACGCTCCCGTCCTCGGCCCCGGCCAGGACCGCTTCTTCACGAAGAACACGCGCGCGACCCTGTCGAAGACCGTCCCGAACGGGACCTACTGGTGGCGTGTTCGGGCGTCGGGTCGCGGCGGGCGGGTCTCGCATTGGACTGCCGGCCAGTCGTTGCGAAAGACCTGGACGGCGGCTGCGGCCCTCAACTCGCCCGCGAACGGCGCTGCTGTCAGCTACCCGCTCGTGCCGCTCAGGCTTGCCTGGTCGCCGGTTCCTGGAGCGGCCACGTACCTCGTCTCGATTGCGACGGATCCTCTACTCGGCTCGCTCGTCGGGGGACGGGCGGTCGAGACGGAGGCGACGAGCTACACGCGATCGGCGGCACTCGCGCCCGGCACGTACTACTGGGGCATCACGCCCAAGGACGCCGAGGGGAACAAGGGGGCGCCGTCGCAGGTCCGGTCGTTTGTGTGGACGTGGCCCTCGGCGACGACGCCGGCCTTCGCCGACCTCGTCTCCGACCCGCAGGTCGTCGATCCTCAGTTCTCGTGGAATCCGGTCCCCGGCGCGGCCAGGTACGAGGTGGAGGTCAACTCCTCGAGCGACTACGCTACGGGCTCGCGAGTCTGCTGCACCGGCCAGGTGATCGGCAGCTCGCTGTCGCCGACCAGGGTCCTGCGCGACAACACGTACTACTGGCGCGTGCGGGCGTTCGATCCCGACGGGAATGCCGGCAGGTGGAACGAGGGGTCGCAGTTCGTGAAGACGTTCGACAAGTCGCCTCCGGTTCCCGGACCGAGCATCGCGAACATGCGCATGCGCGACAACCTGACCGACCCGGGGACGGACGTCGAGCCCGGGACGACCGGCTACCAGACGCAGGTGCCGATCGTCAGGTGGGACGCGGTGCCCGGCGCGTCCAGCTACCAGGTCGAGGTGACGCCGTACAGCACCGCGTTCAGTCTTTGCGACTGGACCAGCGGCGACCGCTGGCAGGTGCGGACGGCAGTCACTGCCTGGTCGCCGCTCGGCACCGGCCGCACAGCAGGGGCGCCCTACGGATCCCCGACCTCGATCGCGGGCGATTTTTCCGGCCTCGACGTCGGCCAGCAGTACTGCGTGCGCGTGAGGGCTCGCAGCAATCGCGATTCGAGCAACAACGAGGTCTACGGCGACTACACCGAGCTCGATAACGGAGACGGAATCGGGTGGGCGTTCCAGTTCACCGGCTACCCGGCGGGAGGCAGTTGCACGCCCTCCTGCAACTCCGGCTATCTCGGATCCGGGGACTACGTCCTGCCGGCCCGCGGAAGCACGGTTGGGCAGACGCCCCTGCTGACCTGGCGACCGCTCGCGGGCCATGCCAGCTATTTCGTCATTGTCTCCCGGGACCAGTCCTTCACGAACCTCGTCGACTACGCGTTCACCCAGATACCGGCCTATGCGCCTCGGACGAGCAGCAACGTGACCACGTACCCCGACGAGACGACGACCTACTACTGGGTCGTCCTGCCGGCCGTGTTGGCGGACGGGCACGGAGCCGTCGGCAACCCGGACGACGGAGCGCCTTCTACCTTCCAAAAACGCTCGACGCCGCCGGTTCGGCTCGCTCCGGCCGACGGCTCGGTCCAGCTCGGCCAGCCGACATTCCGCTGGACGCTTGCCCTCGGGGCCCGTCGCTACCGCCTTCAGGTCGCCCAGGACCCGACCTTCGGCGACCCGATCGACGACATCGTCACGGACGCCACCGCCTACACGAGCAACACGACGTATCCCGCCGACAGCGTTCTCTACTGGCGAGTGCGCGCGGACGACGAGAACCTCGTCGGGCTCACCTGGTCGACGATCGGCACGTTCCAGAAGCGGCTTCCGACTCCGCACTTGAGCTCTTCGAACCCGCTTCAGGGTGGCTTCCTGCCCACCTGGACGTGGGACTCGATCACGGGCGCCGCCTCCTATGACGTGGCCGTCGATCTTCCCGACGGAACGCACCGGGACGTCAGCGGAATGCGCACGGCAGCGCTCACCCCAGTTTTGATGTATGGCACGGGCCTCTTCCACTGGAAGGTGCGGGCGAACTTCCCGAAGGCGACGTTCGGCACCGTCCCAGGCCCATATTCGGCGACCCTGCCCTTTACGCGGACGATCTCGGAGCCGACCGGCGCGCACGCCGACCGCGCCGCCGGGCGCCTGCTCCTGAGCTGGGAACCGAAGCCGGGCGTCAAGCGCTATCGGGTGCAGATCGCCTCTCGCCTCGATTTCGCGACGACGATCGAGAACCTCGTCACCGACAACACGAGCTATGCGCCGAGGTTGACTCAGACCCAGTATGGCCTCCACAAGACGCTCTACTGGCGCGTGGCCGGCGTCGACGGGGGCAACAACGTGGGCGACTTCACGCCCGCGATGGCGATCGGGGCCGCGAAGCAGTTGCGGCTCACGGTTCGAGGGAACCCCATGCGCGGACGATCGACTCGCGTGATCGTGACCGTGACCGGCCCGAACGGCGCTGTTGGCGGCGCGACCGTCCGTGTCTCGGGCGCCGGCATGAGGACGCAGGCCAGGCGAGCAAACCGCTCGGGCCGGGTTGGCTTCAGCGTCCGACCGAGACGGCGCGGCACGGTCACCTTCCGCGCGACAAAGTCGGGCTACCAGCCCGCCGTCCTCTCGAAGCGCATCGGCTAGTGGTCCCGGGCCACAGGCCCGGGACTCGCGCAAAGTGCTCCGCACTTTCCGCGACCAAAAGCACAGCTGCCGAGGAACGACGGCTCAACCGGCCCGCCACATGGCCGTTGAAGGCAAGCCTGTAGGGCGTTCGTCGGCCGGCTAGGCGACGACGTGGTAGAGCGGACGCTCGACGATGCCGTGCTCGTACGCGTACCGGACCGCTTCAGTGCGGTTGCTCACCTCGAGCTTGCGATAGATGTTCGTGAGGTGGAACTTCACCGTCTGCTCGGCCAGGAACAGCTTCTCGGCGATCTGCCTGTTCGATCGGCCGCTCTGGAGCGCCTGGAGGATCGTGAGCTCGCGCTTCGTCAGCTCCGCGTCGTCGGCCGCACCGTTCTCGTCGCGCTCGCGTAGCCCGAGCGGCTGAAAGACCGTGTCGGTGACCGCCTGCCGAAGTGCGGACGGAAGATCGCGCGGGTCGATGTGCTTGACGATAAAGGCCGCCGCCCCGCGATCGAATGCCGCCTGGATCACCGAGGGGTCGTCGACCCCGGAGAGGATCGCGACCTTGACCTGCGGATAGCGCTCCCGGATTCGATCGAGCACCGTCAGGCCGTCGATTCCTGGCATGCGGATGTCCAGCAGCACCAGATCGGGCCCGGTCTGACCGATGAACGGGATCACCTTCGTGCCGGAATCCACCTCGGCAACGATCTCTATCTCTTCGTCAGCTTCGAGCGCTAGTCGGATCGCGTGAATCATCAGCCGATGGTCATCGGCGATTAGAACTTTGAGCCGCCGCATGGCTCCCCCTTTCGTACTCCCACCGTTGACGTTACGACTCCGCTCGGGGGAACACAACCTTCCGTGGCACTAACTAGACTGTTGGCGGCCGAAGATTGAGCGAAGGTCCAGGGTTGGGGCGACTCCGACGTCGATCTGGAGCAGAGAGGTGTCTGGTTGATTCTCAACGCGATGGTAAGCGGAACGATGTCGGCGAACAATTTCGTGATCGTGCTTTGCCTCGGCGCCGCCTTGCTGGCGATGTGGATCGTCGCGCGGTTGCCGAAGATCGGCCCGGCGAGCCTCCCCCGCGCGCTCGCCCATGTGCTGGCCGCGGTCCTGCTCGGAGTGGTGACCGGGCCGGCGATGCGCGAACTCGCGTCGCTCCCGCTCCCGGGCTCTGCCTTCGTCATCACGTTCGGCATCGCGCTCCCGGCGCTCACCTACATGTTCCTCGCCACCGTCTGGCTGCTGCGCGTGATGCTGGGTTACTTCCAGCGCCCGCATTTCTGAGCCGCGGGCCTAACGCAGTCGCTGCCCTCTGAGTCCCGGACCTCTCGCGCTTTGGTCCACGTATGGACCTCGTGGGCGAATCCGCTCGTATAGTCAGCGCGCGATGGTGGGCCCGGGCCGACAGGAGCGCTCCTGGATTCGAGGCGCGCAAGCGGGATCGGCCTCGGACCTCGAGGCACTGTTCCGCGAGCACTGGCCCCGAGCGCACCGGGCTGCGTTCCTCGTCGTGCAGGACGGGGCAGCCGCCGAGGACATCGCGCAGGAGGCGTTCCTCGCCGCGGTGCGCAACCTCGACCGCTTCGACCGCAAACGGCCGTTCGGGCCGTGGCTGCATCGCATCGTCGTCAACCGGGCGATCGACTGGGCCCGGGCCAGGAAGCTGCGGCGCGAGACGGCCGAGGTGGACGCGGGCGACGAGTACGACACGGGCGATCTCGGCACCTTCTCGGAGGGCGTCGGGGCCGGCCTCGCGTCGCTGCAACCGGAACATCGGGCGGTGATCGTCCTCCGCTATCTCCTCGAGTACACGCCGGGCGAGATCGCCGAGCTGCTCGACCTGCCGCGCGGCACCGTCAACTCGCGCCTTCGGCGAGGACTCGACCGCCTGGAGGAGATCATCGACCGGGAGCACGCATGAGGCGCCGTGCGTCGAAATACGATGCTCGCGCGTTCCTCGGGCGCCGCTGCGGGTGCGGGGCCGGAGGGCACAGTATTCGCAATACGGGCCCGGAGAGCACCGTGCCCGCAGCGGCGCCAGGCGGTGGCGGAGGGCGGCTCCGCCGCCCGGGAGCCGCCGCCGGCGAGGGGCGCGCGTGAGCCTTGATCGGGAACTGAGCCGGGCGCTCCAGCGCATCCAGGCGCCGGACGAGCTCGAGGCCCAACGCCGCGCCTGGCCGCTCGTCCGCGCGGCCCTCGACGCGCGCGAGCCGATCGCATGGCCCCGGCGAAACCTACGCCCGCTCCTGGCCGCCGCCGTCGCGGTCGTCATCCTCGCCGCCGCCATCTCGCCCCCAGGCCGCGCTCTCGTCGGCTCCGTCCGAGACGCGGTCACCACCACCGAGAAGGTGAAGGCTCGCCCGGCACTGACCTCGCTCCCGGCGCCCGGGGTGCTCCTGGTCAACTCGAAGACAGGGCCGTGGCTCGTGCGCGCCGACGGCTCGAAGCGGGCGCTCGGCCCGTGGTGGGAGGGATCGTGGTCGCCGCAGGCCAAGTACGTCGCGGTCACGAGGGCACACCAGTTGGCGGCGATCGACCCCAACGCAAAGGGGGCGATCCGTTGGTCGCTCGAGCGCCCGGGCGCCGTGCACGCCGCGCGCTGGTCTCCGGAGGGCTTCCGCATCGCGTACCTGAACGGGCCCGAGCTGCGAGTCGTCGCCGGCGACGGCACGGGCGACGGGGTGCTGCGGCAACGTGTGGGCACGACCACGCCCGCGTGGCGGCCTGGCGGCGCGGATCACGAGCTCGCCTTCTCGACCGTCGACGGGCGCATCGAGCTCGTCCAGACGGACTCGGCGAAGACGCTGTGGCGGACGGTTCCCGGCGAGGTCCCGACCCAGCTCGTCTGGTCGGAGGATGGGAAGCGCCTGCTCGTCCTGAGCGAGCGCTCGCTGCGCGCGCTCGACCTGAACGGCCACAGGCTGTGGACGCTCGGCCTGCCGGTCGGCCCGTCCGGCGTCGCCTTCGTCCGTAAGAGCCACCGATTCGTGATGATTCGCTACTCGCCCGCGACGGGCCTCAGCGATCTCGTCCTGCTCCAGGCCGAGGCCGACCGGGGCGAGTCGCGCTTCCTCTACTCCTCGCCAGGCGACTTCGGGACGCTCGCCATCTCACCCAACGGCAACTGGCTGCTCGTCGGCTGGGTCAACGCCGACCAGTGGCTCTTCCTGCGCCTGAGCGCGGTGAAGGTGCAGGCGGTCTCGAACATCGTCGAGCAGTTCGGAATCGCAGCGCCGCACGGGGCGCTGACGAAGACATTTCCGAAAAGCGTCAGCTGGTGCTGCCCCGCCTCGCCCTAGTACGCTTGCGCCCAGAACGGTGCACGACTGCGCGCGATGCGGAAGTTTGGTGGGCGACGCGTTTCGCTACTGCCCGTGGTGCGCCGCGCCGCAGCGGCTGAAGCTCGTCGAGTTCTTTCGGGCGCGGCATACCGAGGATGTCGGAAAGGCGCTTCGGGTCTCGCGCTACCTCCACGACGCCCTCGACGAGCGCCACGTCCGCTTCAGCATCTGGGACGACGCACGTGTCCAAGCCGCCGTCTCGCTCGAGGACGACGAGGCCGAGCGGCTGGCTCGCTTTCTCCTGGACTCCGCGCCGCCGCCACAGCGGAGCGGGCTGCGCGAGCTCGTCGACCGGGTCGCCTCGATCCGGTTCTGATGCTCGGGGTCGGTGACCAGGTTCCCGGGGCGACCGTCTGGATGGCGCCGCGTGAGCCGACGACGATCGCGGAGCTCGTCGTCGACGCGCCCGCGCTCTTTCTCTTCTTCCTCTTCGCCTGGTCGTCGACCTGAACGAACGAGCTCGAGCTCCTGCGTGACAGGAGAGCGGAGCTCGAGCAGACAGGGGTCGTGCCGTTCGCGATCTCACGCGACTCGTGCTGGACGCAGACGGCGTGGAGCCAGGCGCTCGACCTCGGTGAGATCCAGTTCCTGTCGGACTGGAACGCCGACGCCGTACGGGGCTTCGGCGTCCCGCACGAGTTCCGCGGCATGAAGGACGTCGCCGAACGAACGGCCTTCCTCGTTGGGCGCGGGGGTACGGTCCGCGGGGCATGGCATTACGACACCGGCGAGGTGCCCGACTTCGACGAGCTGCTCGCGGCCGCGCGGGCCTTGTAGCGCTCGCCTGCGCGCTCTACCTCGGGGCAGGTCTCCTTACGACATGGCCCGGGACCAGGTCCCTGGACACGGCGTTTATGGCCGACGGTCGTTCCGGTCACGGCGAGGCGGCGCCCGGTGACCACCTGCAGACCGGGTACCAGCTCTGGCTCGTCGGGCACCAACTCGAGCACGGGCGCGCGCCCTGGCGCGATCCATACAGCTTCCGGCCAGAGGTCAAGCCGCGCTGGAATCTCGCCGGCTGGCCGTTCGGGCTCGTCTACTGGCCGCTGAAGCAAGCGTTCGGAACCGTCGCGGCGTGGAACCTGTTCGTGCTCCTGGGTTTCATGGGCGCGGGCGGGCTGGCCGCGCTGTGGCTGAGAGAGCTGGGACTGCGTCGGAGCGCCGCGCTCACGGGAGGCCTCGCCTTCTCGCTCGCGCCCTACCTCCAGGCGCAGTGGAGCGCCGGACACCTGCTCGCGTGGGTTGCGATGCTGCTGCCCCTGTCGCTGTACGGGGTCGAGCGGGCCAGGCGGCATTCCCTGTGGTGGCTCCTGCTCGCGGGCCTGGCACTCGCCTCGATCCCGCTTTCGGGCCAGCTCCACCTCGCGCTCGGCGCGATTCCGTTCTTCGGCCTCTACGCGTTCGTCCGCTTCCGCTGGGCGGTGGTGCTCGTGGTCCCGGCGCTCGGAGCGGGACTACTCGCCGACTTCGCAGTCGTGCGCGGCACGACGGGGGCGAGCGGTCGCTCCTTCGGGCAGGTCGAGCATTACTCGGCGAGCCTGTCCGACTTCCTCTCGCGCAATGGGCACGAGGTCGAGGGGATCGTCTACCTGGGCTGGACCGTCTTGTTGCTCGCGGTCGCGGGCCTCGCCCTACTGACGGCCGGTCGCCGGTGGGGACTGTCCCTCGTGCTGGGGGTTGGTGCGCTTGTTCCCTCGCTGTTGGCCCTGGGGGCAAACCTGCCCGGCTACGAGACGCTCTGGCGGCACCTGCCCGGGCTCAAGCACACGCGCGTGCCGGAGCGACTGATGCCGATCGCCTGCCTGGCGCTCGCCGCCCTGGTCGCCGTCGCGGTCTCGCGGTTGAACTGGCCGGGCACGGCGTTGATCGTCGCGGTGCTGCTCCTCGTCGACCTCCATCTCGGCCTTTTCCACGCGACCGCCGCCGACGAGCACAACCGCGCCTACGCGGCGCTCCGCTCACAGCCCTCGGGACGGCTGGTCGAGCTTCCGGCGTTCCTGCCTGACGATCAGGACGCGAGCGTCGACGCCTACTACCTCATGCAGGCGCCACGGGAGCATCCCTCGGGCTACTCGACCACGGCTCCGCTCGCGGCCGATGCTGCACTCCGTTCGTTGCAGCGCGCTCCCTGTCGAGCCCTCGCGATCCTCCAGGTCCGGTATCTCGCGACTCATTTCGGCCGCCCGAATCCGTGCGGCGGCCGGCTCGTCGCCCGAGAAGGGCCGATCGCGATCTACTCCCTCGGAAAGTGAACCGTCCGCCTCGGTCGGCAAGATCGGCGGGTGGCCGAAGCTCACCCTGAGCGCGCTGGCCGCGGCAGGCTCTTCCGAAGAGTGCCGAGGAATCGGTCGCCGATCGTGAACGTCATGCTGCTCGCGCTCGCCGCGCTCGTCCTCGCCACGATCGTGGGGCTCGTGCTGCTGTGGCCCTCCGGCAAGTTGAAGCGCCCGACCTCGATCCAGACGATCGCGACCCTGGGCGCCCGCGTCACGCACTCCTCGCGGGGGCCTTGCACGTTCAACCGGGGCTCGACCTGCCAGAGCGTGACAGTCAAGCTCTCCAGCGGGCCCCGAAAAGGGGGGTCGACGACGTTCGAGGTGACTCCGATCCCGGGCCTGGGCGCCCTGAAACGGGGTGACCTGATCCGGGTGATCCGCAACCCGCCGCCTCCCGTTGGCTCAACGGTGAAGCTGCCGCCCTACTCGTTCAGCGACTTCGACCGGCGCCTGCCGATGGTGTGGCTCGGCATCGCCTTCGTCGTGCTGCTCCTGGCCACCGGACGCTTCCACGGGCTGCGCGCGCTCGTCGGGCTCGCCGCGAGCCTCGTGATCGTCCTCAAGTTCGTGATCCCGTCGATCCTGATGGGCCATTCCGCGGTTGCGGTTGCCCTGGTCGGGGCGCTGGCGGTGATGCTGGTGACGATTCCGCTCTCGTACGGCCTCGGCGCCAAGGCGATCGCGGCCTGGCTAGGGACTGCCGCGAGCCTCATGCTAGCCGTGCTCCTTGCCTACGGCTTCACGCACCTTGCGCATCTGACCGGCGCTTCGTCGGAGGAGGCGACGCTCCTCAACGCAACGGACTCGAAGATCAGCCTGCAGGGGCTGCTGCTGGCCGGGATGGTCATCGGCGCGCTCGGCGTTCTTGTCGACCTGACGGTCAGCCAGGCCTCGACAGTGATTGCCCTGCGGCGCGCGAACCCCGCGCTTCGTTTCCGCGAGCTCTTCCGAGGAGCGGTCGACGTGGGCCACGACCACATCGCAGCGACGGTCAACACGCTCGTCTTCGCCTACGCGGGCGCGTCGCTGCCGGTCCTGCTGATCTTTTCGATCGGCGGCACGACCTTCACGGATTCGGTGAACAGCGAGGCGGTCGCCGAGGAGATCGTGGCCGCACTCGTCGGCTCGATCGGGCTGATCGCCTCGATGCCGATCACGACGGGGCTGGCTGCGCTCCTGGCGCTGCGCATGAGCGACCGGCAGCTCTCGGCGCAGGCACATGCCCACGCGCACTGACGCGCTGGCGCTTTCGGATTCGGGCCAGGGCCGGCCGGTCGTCCTCTTGCACGGGCTGACCTGCCACCTCGGCTACTGGCTGCGCGTCGTCCCTCTGCTCGAGGGCATTCGTCTCGTCGCGCTCGACTTTCGGGGGCACGGCCACAGCGGGCACCGCGACTCCTACCGTATTCGGACTACGAGCGCGACCTGTTCTGGCTGCTCGACCGACTCGAGCTCAACGGCGTGACTATCGCGGGGCACTCGTTGGGCGGGTACGTGGCCCTGCTCGCGGCGAGCGACGGAGCGGGTCACCATGTCGAGCTCGACGCCCCCGGAATCGTGGCGGACCGAATCCTCGAATCGGGCGGCGCCTAGCTCCCGTCAGCGGTACGCTCGACGGGTGAAACCACGGGTCGTCATCCTCGGAGCCGGTTTCGGCGGCCTCGAGCTGGCCACACTCCTGTCCGAAGCGCTCGGCGACGACGTCGAGGTGACGCTGATCGACCAAAACGACGCGTTCGTCTTCGGGTTCGCGAAGCTCGACGTCATGTTCGGCCGGACGACGGGTGATGCCGTCCGCATCGCCTACCGCGACATCGAAAAGCCCGGCGTGCGCTTCCTGCAGCAGACGGTCACAGGGATCGAGCCCGAAACGCGGCGAGTGACCACCGACGACGGAGTCCACGAGGCGGACTTCCTGGTCGTGGCGCTCGGCGCCGACTACGACCTCGACGCGACCCCCGGGCTCGCCGAGGGAGGCAACGAGTTCTACTCCGTGGCCGGCGCCGAGCAGCTGGGCGAGTTGCTGCCGAGCTTCTCGCAGGGTCGAGCAATCGTCGGCGTCTGCGCTGCGCCGTTCAAATGCCCGCCGGCGCCGAGCGAGGCAGCTCTGCTGCTGCACGATTACCTGTCGGACCGGGGAGTCCGCGGTGAGTGCGAGATCTCCATCGTCATTCCCTTCTCCGCTCCGGTCCCTCCGTCACCGGAGACCTCGCGCGCGCTCGTCGACGCCTTCGCCGAGCGGGGCATCGAGTTCGTCCCCGCTCGTCGGGTGAGCTCTCTCGATCCTGGCCGGCGCGTCGCGGTACTCGACGACGGAGCCGAGCTGCCCTACGACCTTTTCCTGGGCGTCCCGAAGCATCGCGCTCCCGCCGTCGTGCGGGCAAGCGGGCTGACCGAGGAGGACTACGTCCCTGTGAACCCCCGAACGCTCGAGACTCGGTTTCCGGGGGTGTACGCGATCGGGGACGTGGCGACGATCGGGGTGCCGAAGGCGGGCGTCTTCGCCGAGGGCGCAGCGCGCGTCGTGGGGGCGTCGCTCATCGCGGGGTTGGGGCGCGGTGAGGAGCCGGATGCCTACGACGGGCGCGGCTCCTGTTACGTCGAGTTCGGCGCCGGTCTCGTCGGCCGCGTCGACGTCGATTTTCTTTCAGGCCCGAAGCCGACCGGCACGTTCCAAGAACCGTCCGACGCCCTCGTGGCCGAGAAGCACCACTTCGGTTCGAGTCGCAGTGCCCGCTGGTTCGGCCACAGCTGACGAGACTGCGATCTCGGCGAACCTACATCCCCATCGCGTGGTAGCCGGAGTCGACGTAGAGCGTCGTCCCGGTCACATTGTCGGCTTCGTCCGAGAGCAGGTACGCGGCCGCGGCGCCGACGTCGTCCGCGTCGATATGCCGGTGGAGCGGAGCGCGTTCCTCGACGATTGCCTCCATCGTCGGGAAGCCGGCGATCGAGCGGGCGGCGAGCGTGCGCACCGGGCCCGCTGAGATGGCGTTCACGCGCACGTTCTTTTGGCCGAGGTCCCAGGCCAGATAGCGAACCGACGCGTTGAGGGTTGCCTTCGCCACGCCCATCACGTTGTAGTGGGGGACAGCCCGCTCGCCGCCGAGGTACGTCATGGTCAGGATCGAGCCGCCGCCGGCAGCCTCCATCAGCGGCTCGGCCGCACGTGCGCACGCGACGAGCGAGTATGCGCTCACGTCGAGCGCCATCCAGAAGCGGTCACGGGGCGTGTCGGTGAAGCGGCCCTCCAGATCCTCGGCCGCGGCATAGGCGACCGAGTGGACGAGGACGTCGAGCTGCCCGCCGAAGGACTCGCCGGCCTCCTGGACTACGCGCACGATGTCTTCGTCAGAGCGGACGTCGCACTCGGTGACGAGCGGGCTCGAGACGGTCTCCGCGAGGTCGCGGACGCTCTTCTCGATGCGCTCGCCCTGGTAGGTGAACGCAAGCTGGGCGCCCTCCTCGGCCAGCCGCCGCGCGATCGCCCACGCGATCGACCGCTTGTTGGCGACCCCGAGCACGAGCCCGCGCTTGCCTTCGAACCGGCGCACGCCGCGATCCTAACGGGCGGGTACTCTGAGGCTCTTGCGCCGCATCGCTCTTCTTGCCGCAGCGGTCGCGGCACTCGCCTGCACGTCCTCGGCATCCACCGCGCTCCAGCCGATCCGCCGCCCCCACGCCCGAGACATCGCCCCGCCGATGTGGAAGGGCCCGCTGCGGATTCCCCGCGAGCATTCTCGCGGCCGCGTGCGCGTGATCGCGCGGCTCGATCTGCCACCGCTCGCCGCCGCCTACTCCGAGGACCTGGCCCTCGGCGGCACCTCTCGCCGGCTCGACGTGAACACCGGGTCGTCGCGCCGCTACCTCGCCCGCGTCGAGCAGGCACAGAGCGCAGCCGTCACGGCCATCCACCGGGCGATCCCGGGCGCGATCGTCTCCCGCCGCTTCCAGGTCATCCTCGACGGAGTGACCGTCGACCTCCCGGTCGGACGGCTGACGACGCTCGCAGGGCTCCCATTCGTGACGAGGATCTATCCGAGCGTCGCCTACAAGATGTCGCTGAACAAGAGCCCACACCTGATCCGGGCTGACACGTTCTGGGCCTCGACCGGCGACCGCGGGGAAGGCATGAAGATCGGCATCATCGACGACGGCGTCGACGCGAACCACATCTTCTTCACACCCACCGGCATGTCGTACCCGCCGGGGTTCCCGAAGGGCGGGCTCAGGTGGACGACCCCGAAGGTGATCGTCGCCCGCGCCTATCCCGGCCCAGGCTCGGGCCGCGCCGGACGGCTGCCGATCGACCGCAAGGCATCGTTCCACGCCACGCACGTCGCGGGCATCGCGGCAGGACGGTCGGGCACCAGTTCCCCGGGCGGGCTCGACCATCCGCCGGTGACGAACCTCTCCGGGATCGCGCCGAACGCCTGGATCGGGAACTACCGAGTCTTCAACATCCCGACCCGAGGGGGCTACACCGCGAACACACCGGAGATCGTGGCCGCCTTCGAGGCCGCCGTTCGCGACGGCATGGACGTCATCAACTTCTCCGGCGGCGCCGCGGAGACGGACCCGGTGAACGACGCGCTGATCGAGGCGACGAACAACGTGGCCGCCGCCGGGGTCGTGCCGGTGATCGCAGCCGGCAACGAACGCGACGACTTCGGACTCGGCAGCATCGACTCGCCCGGCACCGCCACCGACGCCATCACCGTCGCGGCGGCGTCGAACCTGCACATCTTCGCGCCGTCGGTCTCGGTTCAGGATTCGAGCGCGCCCGCGAACCTGCGGAACATCCCGTTCCGAACGTCGTTCCCGAAGCGCACCTTCCCGGGCTGGGAGACCCAGGACCAGACACTCGTCGACGTGGGCTCGGTGACCGGGACCGACGGGCGGCCCGTCGACCGCCTGCTCTGCGGTGTCGCGCATCCGAACGCGGTCGACACGACCCTGCCGATCGACTCTCTGAAAGGGAAGATCGCGCTAGTTTCCCGCGGCGGCTGCGCGATCGTGGGCAAGGAGATCCGCGCGGCTTTCATCGGAGGAGCGAAGGGCATGGTGCTCGTCGACAACCGGGCGGGAGAGGCGGACGACCTCCCGCTCGACATCCCGGCCGGCACCGTGTCGGATCTCGACGGAGCCAGGTTGCGCGACTTCATGGTCGGCTTCGGCGGCGGCAGCGCGGCAGTTCGGTTCAACCTCGCTCCGCAAGAGCTGCTCACGGGCCGCGGGGGCATCATCACGAGCTTCTCCTCGGCCGGCCCGACCGCGTTCGACCACCTGCTGAAGCCCGACGTCACCGCGCCGGGCGGCCAGATCCTCTCCTCGACGTTGCCCGAGTTCGCGGGTGCCTCGTTCGCTTCGTTCGACGGCACGAGCATGGCGACCCCACACGTGGCCGGCACGGCGGCCCTGCTGCTCCAGCGCCATCCGGGCTGGACGCCCTCCGAGGTCCGCTCCGCGCTCGTCTCAACCGCGGGCCCGGCCTGGGCCGACACGGCAAAGACGACCGAGGCCTCGGTGTTCCTGGAAGGCGGCGGGCTGATCGACGTCCCCAGGGCGGACGACCCGAAGGTGTTCACGAGCCCGAGCTCGCTCTCGTTCGGGGACTTGAACGTGAAGAGAGGGCCGGCCCGGCAGGTGCTCGACGTCGAAGTGACGGATGCGGGCGGCGGCTCCGGCACCTGGTCGGTCGAGGTCCTGCCCCAGTCGGCGAGCACGGGCTCTTCGCTGGAGGCTCCGGCGCTCGTCGCCCTGGCGCCGGGGGGGCGCGCCGAGCTTCCGGTCGCGGCGAGCGCCACCGCGCAGGCCGCGGCCGGGGACGACTACGGCTTCGTCGTCCTGCGCCGCGGGACCGTGACGAGACGCATCCCGTACGCCTTCTTCGTCACGCGCCCGGCGCTGCAGGACGTCGTGCCGATCCCGTTGCGCAAGTTCCAGAACGGCACGACCGTGGGCGACACGTCGCGCGTGAGCGCTTACCGCTGGCCGGCGGCACCGTTCGGCTACCCGCCGAACATCACCGACCCGCCCGTGGTGGAGGACGGTGCCGAACGCGTGTATCTCGTCCCGCACATCGACCGGCCCGTCGTCAACCTCGGGGTCGCCGTCGTCTCGGCGACGAGCGGCGCCGTGATCGACCCCTGGCTCCTCGGGTCACTCGACGAGAACGACGTCCAGGGCGAGGCGGGCACGCCGGTCGACGTCAACCCGCTGACGTTCGACTTCGGGCTCGCGATCGGCTCGGCCGGAACCGAGTTCCCGCGGCTCAAGCGCTACTACGTCTCGGTCGACTCGGCCCAGGACGTCTATACCGGCAAACCGCTCCGCGGCCGGTACCGCCTGCGCTACTGGGTCAACGACCTCCGTCCCCCGCGGATCCGGCTGCTCACGCGCCGGGTTGCGGGCGGCCGTCCGACCCTCGCCGTGCGAGCCCAGGACAGCGGCTCGGGGGTCGACCCCTTCTCGCTCCTCATCGCGTACAGGGGAGCGGTCCTCGCCGCGATCGCCTACGACGCGAGCTCGGGCGTCGCCCTCTACGTGCTCCCATCCACAGCGCCGCGGCTGCGACGCGGGAGCACGCGCGCGATCTTCGGCGCTTCGGACTTCCAGGAAGCGAAGAACATCACCACCTTCGGCCCCAACGTGATGCCGAACACGAGCTACCGCGGCGCGCGGATCCGGGCCGTGCGCGGAACGACGGCGACGTGGCTCCTGCCTCGGGGCCGAGGCTGCCTGCACGGCAACCAGGGACTGGTCGTCGTCGCCAATACGACTGGCAAGATTCACGATGTGCGTTTCCTCGACGGCAAGCGGCCGATCAAGACCGTGCGGAAGGGCATCTCGGGTCTCTACAGCGCCGGCTGGCACGCCCCGGCGGCTCGGCACGGACGGCACCTGCTCCGCGCCGTCGTCGAGTCGGCTCGCGGCCGAGACGTCGTCGTCTCGCGCGTCGTGCGTCTGTGCAAGTAGCGGTCATCACCGGCGGCGCGTCGGGGATCGGCGCCGCGCTCGCACGCCGCCTGGCCGGACGTGGCTGGCGGTGCGTGCTCGTGGGGCGGCGAGAGGATCGGCTCCAGACGGCGGCGGCAGAGATCGACGGGGAGTACGAGGTCTGCGACGTGGCCGACCGCGCGGCGGTCGACCAGATGGCGGCGTCCGTGCGGAAGCGCCACCCGGTGGTGGGGCTGCTCGTGAACAACGCGGGCGTGCCAGGGCGCGGGAACTTCCTCGACCTGGCGCCCGAGCGGATCGAGGAGCTCGTCCGGACGAACTACCTGGGCGGCGTCTGGTGCCTGCTCGGCTTCCTGCCCGCGCTCGAGGCCGCCGCGCCGGCGCACCTCGTCAATGTCGTCTCGGTCGCCGGCACGGTCGCGATCGGGCCGTATTCCGCGTCGAAGCATGCGCAGCTCGCGTTCTCGCGGTCGGTCGCGAGGGAGCTGCGGCCCCGCGGCGTCCACGTGCACACGGTCAACCCGGGCTTTGTGCACACCGAGGGGTTCCCGCAGGACTGGCTGATGCGGGGCCGGTTCGGCCGGGCCGTAGTCGGCCCCGACTTTGTCGCCGAGCGGATCATGCAGGCGATCGAGCGCGACCGGCCGGAGATCTTCGTCCCCCGCTGGTACCGGGCGGCGGCGCTGGCCCAGGCGATCCTCCCTGGCACTTTCAGACGCGTCCGCGCACGTCGCGCGCCGCCCTCTTAAACCGGTACAGCCCACCTCCTCCCCGCTTCGAGCCTATTTCGAAAATGCGCACATGTCCGTGTCACGTTCGTGACGAAAGTGCGCGGCCGTCGCGGTCACGTTCGCTGCTCGCGCCGGACGAGCTCGAGTGCTTCCTCGCGCGTCGAGAGCTCGCCAGCCGCGCGTTCCTCCTCGACGAGCTCGAGGAGGCGGCCGATCTCCGGGCCGGGCGGCAGGCCGAGCTCGTCGCCGCGCAGCAGAGGCTCGCTGGGGTCGTTCTTGCGCGCCTCTCGCACCGCGTCGCTGTGCTCGGGGGCCCCGACGAAGACCAGCGCATCGAGGGCCCACGGCTCGGTCGCCCGCCGAAACCGGTAGATCGCGCGCGGAGATCCGCCTGCGGGCCGCTCCGCACGCAGCAACGCCCGCGCGTAGCGCTTGAGCTCATTTGAGACCGGAAAGCGACCGAGCGCGTCACCGAAGACCGCGACGAGCCGAAAGGCGGGTCGATCGACGAGCTCGTGGCGCTCGAGGCCGGCGCTCGAGCCCTGCAGCGGGGCCAACAGGCCGAGCTCGCCGGCTCGCCTGTACCCCGCCTCGGACAAGCGCACCAACTCGGCCAGAATCCGCTCGCCCGCGGGCTGCGTCACGAGCTCGGCGTGCTCGCGCACCTGCCGCTCGGTTTCCGGGTCGAGCCTGAACCCGAGCTCGTCCTCGAGCCGCACGGCGCGCAAGAGCCGCAGCGGATCGTCTCCGAATACGGTCGGCGAGACCGCCCGGAGAACCCCGGCCTCGAGGTCCGCGCGCCCGGCATACGGATCGACGGGCTCGCCGCCGGCCAGGGGAACGGCGATCGCGTTGATCGTGAAGTCCCTGGTCGCCAGGTCGTCCTCGATCGCGCCGGGCAGAGGCGTGAAGTCCACCGTCCGCCCCGCCTCGAGCGCGACCCGCCAGGCTCCGTGCCGCTCGGAGAGCGGAAAGGGCGCGCCACCGGAGCGCTGCGCATACTCACGCGCCGCGCCCTGAGGCTCGCGGCAGGCGACGTCGAGATCGATCACCTCGCGGCCGAGCAGCTCGTCGCGCACCGCCCCGCCGACGACCCAGGCCTCCTCGCCGGCGAGGATCTCCTGCGCTAGCTCACGCATCGAGCACCACCCGCCGCGCCCGTTCCGGGCTCGAGCCGATCCGGCAGGCGAGCTCGTAATTGATCGTGTCCGCCACCCGCGCGTGGTCCTCGATCAGCACGCCGTGGCCGACGAGCGTGACCGGCGTGCCCACCGGCAGCTCCCGATCGAGCTCGACCGCCAGCGCGTCCATCGAGACGGCGCCGACGACCCGGCGTGGCTCGCCGCCGACGCGCACCTCGGCGCCGGTCATGTCGCGCCGGAACCCGTCCCTGTAGCCCACGGGCACGATCCCGACCCAGGTCGGCTCCTGCGCGACGAACAGACGACGGTAGCCCGTGCTCTCCCCGGGGGCGAGCTGCCGCACCTGAGCGAGGTGGCTATCCCAACGCAGCGCAGGCTCGAGCCCGTCCACCGCCGGCGCCTCGCCGAAGGGCGACAACCCGTAGAGCGCGCCGCCGCAGCGGGCCGCGTCGAAATGGGACTCCGGGATGCGGAGCGTGCCAGCGCTGTTCGCGATGTGACGGATGAGGTGAGGAAAATCGGCGGTCGCCTCCTCGAAGCGGCCGATCTGGGCGCGCGCGAATTCGGGATCGGAGTCGGTCGTCGCCAGGTGGCTCATCAGCCCGACGACCTCGACCGGCGGCGCGGGAAGCTCCGAGAGCCCCCAGCGGCCCATCCCGGTGTCCAGCTTCAGATGGACGCGGACGCCTTCCGGAATGGCGTCGTCCGTAACGGTGAGGTCGAGATCCGCCTCGCGCGCCTGCGCGATCTCCCGGCCGGAGCTCGGCCCCATGACGAGGATGCGCGTGCCCGGGAACTCACCGCGCAGGGGAAGCGCCTCGCCGACCGTCGCCACGCAGAGCGCAAGCGCGCCTTCCCCCAGAGCCGCGCCGCTCACGTCGAGCGCTCCATGCCCGTACCCGTCGGCCTTGACGACAGCCCAGAGCTCGCTCCTGCCGAGCGCCCCGCGCAGCCGGCGCGCGTTTCGCCGGACGGCGCCGAGGTCGATCGTGATCTCCGAGCGGTGCATTAGTGCCTATCCGGCGAGCGCCCCGGGCAGCGCGTCAAGGAGATCGCTCGCGATCATGCCGGCGTCGCGCGACGCCTCGATCGCCGCCCAGTGATGGGCGGTCGCGGCCGCCGCGCTGGCGATCCGGGGCTCCATCCCCTTGGCCAGGAAGGCGGCGACGATGCCCGTGAGCACGTCGCCGGTGCCGGCCGTGGCGAGGCTCGGGTGGCCGCCGTCGACGAGCACTCCCGTCCCCTCCGCGGCAATCAGCGTGCCCGTCCCCTTCAGCAAGACGATGCAGCCGAACCGCTCCACAGCCCGGCGAACCGCCTCGAGCCGGTGCGCGTCGACCCACGACGATTCCTCTCCGATCAGGCGCCCGAGCTCGCCGGAATGCGGGGTCAGCACCCGCGGCGCGGGCCAGTCGCCCGGCTCGAGCTCCCAGAGCGCATCACCGTCGACCACGGCCGGAAGCGCCGCCTCGGCGAGCACTCGGCGGACAAAAGCCCTCGTCCCCGCGCTGCGCCCGAGCCCCGGCCCCACGGCGAGCGCACCCGCCTTGGTGACGAGCTCGAGCACGGGCCTAGCGGCGTCTTCCGTCAGCAGCCCGTCGGCGTCGGCGGGCAGCGGGCGCTTGACCGCCTCCAGCACCCAGCTCTCGAAGATCGGCACCACCGGCTCGGGCCCGGCGAGTGTCACGTAGCCGGCATCCGAACGGAGTGCGGCGAACGCGGAGAGGCAGGGCGCGCCCGACAACCCCGGCGAGCCTCCGGCGACGACGACGTGGCCGGACGAGTACTTGTTGCCCTCCGGGCTCCGCCGCGGCACGAGCTCGAGGATCGACCTCGTCACGCGGGCGTTCTCCGTCTCCATTGGCTCGAGCCCGATGTCCGCCACTTCGAGATAGCCCGCGAGATAGGCGCCCGGGGTCACATGGTGCCCGACCTTCTCGCCGTGGAACGTGACCGTCAGGTCGGCGTCGATCGCGGCTCCGGCCACTTCGCCCGTCGACGCGTCCACCCCCGACGGCAGGTCGACGGAGAGCACGGGCGCGCCGAGGTCGTTCATCTCCTCGATCAGCCGCGCTGCGCCGGGCGTGGGCTCGCCGTCGAAGCCGGTTCCGAAGAGCGCGTCGATGAGAACGTCGGGATCGCCGAGGTCGTTCGCTTCGTCCTCGGGCTTCGCATCCACGACGAGCACGTCCCGGCCTTCCTCCTCGAGCACCCGCGCCGCCACGCGCCCGTCGCCTCCGTTCGAGCCGCCGCCACAGACGACGGTGAAGGAGCGGGCGTTCCCGAAGTCCTCGAGCGCGTGCTCGGCAACGGCCCGCCCTGCTTTCTCCATGAGCTCCTCGACCGTGCCCTGGTAGCGCTCCTCGGCCGCGCGCATCTCCGCGGCTGTGTAGAGCGGCTCAAGCATCCTGGTCGGCGACCAGGCAGACGGCGGTCGCGAGCTCCTTCGAGTGCGTCATCGAGAGGTCGATCGCGCCTGCGCGGACCTTCTCGGCCCAGGCCTTCGTCCGCCCGGAGAGCCGGACCTGCGGCTTCGGCCGGCCCGCGATTTCGATCTCGCGCCAGGTGAAGCGGACTCCGCACCCGAGCGCCTTGCCAACGGCCTCCTTACCGGCGAATCGCGCCGCGTAGTGCTGTGCGGGGTTGCCGCGGCTCTCGCAGTACGCGCGCTCCGCCTCGGTGAAGCAGCGCGCGGAAAACCCCGAGTAGCGCTCGAGCGCGCGCCGAATGCGCTCGATCTCGATCAGGTCGACGCCCACCCGCACGTTGCGGATTCTACGGAGGGTTTGGCGGAACGTTGCCCGGCGGCTCAGCCATGTTTCGCCAAACCCTCCTAGGACCGGGCCAGGAAGCCGGGCACGTCCCCGAGCGAGTCGACGACGGCGTCCGGCTTGACGAGGGAGTCCGCGAGCGACTGCTCCCGGAACTTCCCCGTGCGAACGAGGATCGTGCGGAGGCCGCACGCCTTCGCACCGGCGACGTCGGCCTCGAGATCGTCACCGACCATCCAGGTCCGCTCCGGGTCGGCATCGAGCGCGTCGAGCGCGGCGCCGAAGAACGCCGGGCTCGGCTTCCCGAGCACCGTCGCCTCCACCCCGGCCGCGTATTCGAGGCCCGCAATGAACGCGCCGGAATCGAGGAGCGGCCCGCGCGATGTCTGCCACCACCGGTTCTTGTGCAGGCAGTAGAGATCCGCGCCGGCCTCGAGCTCGGCAAACGCCCGCGCGAGGTTCATGTAGCTGAAGACCCGGTTCGGTTCGTCGGTCTCGTCGACGCCGCCGAGCAGGACCGCTTCGGCCTCCTCGCCGACGAGCTGCACGCCTTCGAGCTCCGACCGGATCGCGGCCATGGTCAGCGCGAGCACGCGCTTGCCGGCGAGCACACGGGCGGCCGCTCGCGGAGTAGTCTCCAGCTCCTCGTCGTCGAGCTCGACTCCGAGGGCGCGGAGGTCCTCGGCCAGGTCGGCCCGTGAGCTCGTCGTGTTGTTGGTGACGAACCGCAGGCGATGCCCGTCCTCGCGGAGCCGGCTCACAGCGTCGCCGACACCGTCGATCGGGCGGCCCGAGATGTGGAAGACGCCGTCGACGTCGAGGAGAATGGCGGACATGGATCGCGAGTCTATTCGCGTCACGCGTTCGGTCTCGATCCCGCTCTCCGAGATCGCCTTCCGGTACTCGCGCTCGAGCGGGCCCGGCGGGCAGCATGCGCAGAAGTCTGAGACCCGTGTCGAGGCGATCTTTGATGTCGAGGCCTCGGCCTCCCTCACCGATCGCCAGAGGCAGCGCGTCCTCCGGAAGGCAGGCCCGACGCTGCGAGCGATCGCCCAGGACGAGCGCAGCCAGACGCGCAATCGAGAACTCGCGATCGAGCGGGTCACAGATGCCCTGCGCGCGGCCCTCCACGTCGAACGCCGCCGCCGGCCGACGAAGCCGGGCAGGGCCGCGATCGAGCGCCGGCTCGAGCAGAAGCGGCGCCGGTCACAGACAAAGCGGCTGCGTCAGCCGCCGCGCGACTGAATGCGGTAGATCACGCCTCGGCCCCAGTCGGCCACGAGCAGCGCGCCGCTTCGATCGACGACGAGCGCGAGCGGATGGTCGAACCCGCTCGCGAACTTCGTGACGCGGGTCGCCCGCCCGCCCGGGCCGAGCCTGATTCGCATGACCGTGCGGCCGTGTTGCGCACTCAGGTACTGGCCCCAGAGAGCGACGAAGAGGTTGCCACGCCAGAAGGCAAGCCCATCTGCCGACGAGTGCGGCTCGAGGTACGCGGCCGGCGGCGTCACTCCCGAGCAGCGCCCGGCGAGCCGCCGCTTCTGGAAGCTCGGCCAGCAGCGTGGCCAGCCGTAGAACGCGCCCTGGCGCACGACGACGACCATCTCGGCGGGCTCGGGCCGGGTAGGAGTGCCCAGCTTGTCCTGCCCGTTGACAGACGCATAGAGACGGCCCGTCCCCGGCTGGAACGCCAGGCCGAACGGATTGCGCATGCCGCTTGCGACGACACGGAGATCGCTCCCGTCCGGGCGCAGCGAGAGCACCGTGGCACTTCGCCGGTTGCGTTCCCGGCAGACGTCGCAGGTCGAGCCGCTGCCCAGGTAGAGGCGCCCGTCGGAGCCGAGGACGACGTTGTCCTGCTGATGTTCCCCGAAGGGCAGGCCGCGCACGACGGCGTGCCGGCCCGTGAGCGCCGTCCCCTGAAGCCGGAATCGCGTCAGCCTCCCCTGCTCCGAGACGAAGAGCGTCTGGTCCTGCCAGGTGAGCCCGAGCGGGGTACGCAGCCTGCGCGCGACGACGAGCGGCTTGTGCGACCCTCGAGGCGCGACGACGACGAGCCCGGTGTCCTCGGTGACGTACAGCCTGTTGCCGGGTCCCCACGCCATTGCCGTCGGGTGCTGGAGCCCTGTCGCGAACGTCGAGACGGCGAAGCCCAGAGGGACGACGATCGACAGGGTCGGCGCACGGGCGGCGGGCGCGATGACCGCGGCCAGGACGGACGCGATGAGGCTGGTGCGCAGAGCCACGCTGCGAGCGTACCCGCCCGCCGCCCGCTCTCTAGCTGGCGTGCTGTTCGACCGGTTCGGGAACCGGCCGGAGGTAACTGCGCATCACCTTGCGGGCGTAGAGGCGCTCGCTCGCCGCACGGTAGAGCGCAAGCGCGTTGTCGCCCTCCCTGGGGAAGGCCGCCCAGCCGAGCGTCGCCTTCGTCCGGTCGTCCGCGAGAATGCGCTCGAGGCGCGCAGCGAGTTGTGCGGCTCCGTCGGGGCCCTGCACGGTCGCAAGAATGGCGAACTCGCTGTTGCCGATCCGAGCGATGTCGTCATCGGGACCGAGCGAAGTGGCGAGCCGGTCGGCGAGACGGCGCAGCGCGTCGTTGCCCGCGGTGAACCCCTCGTCGCGGTTGAAGTCCTTCAGGACATCCATGTCGGCGACCAGGAGCGCAAACATCCGACCGGCGGCGAGGCGCCTCGTGATGGCCGTCTCGAACGCGCGGGTATTCGGCAACCCGGTGAGCACGTCGCGATCGGCGAGCACACGGAGCTCGGCGACCAGCGCCCGATTATGGGATGCGAACCAGCCGATGAGCGCGCCGATCGTCACGTATGTGACCCCGCGGGTGACAGTGCCCGTCGTCAGCAGCTCGTTCGAGGGCACGTCTTGGTTGATCAGCACGCCTGCGACGTAGAGGCCGGTCGCCACGGCCCCAGCAGTCATTCCCAGGCGAACGCCGCCCGCCATCGCTGCGAGTGCGATCGCCAGGTAGTAGAAGTGCCCGATCCCGAGGCCCGGCCGCTCGAAGAGCAGGAAGCATTCGAAGATCGCCGCAGCCGAGATGAGGGCTGCGAAGATCAGCAGTCGTCGAGAAAGGGCCGCAGACACGCTCCACGGACCTTTGTCGCCAGCGCGCCTAGTGTCGTCCCTCGTATGGGTGAGCTAGGAGGAGAGCCTGGCGAGATACCTCGTGTACGTGCGCGTCTCTAATCAACGCCGGACCTCTAAACGATCGTGATAAAGGCGGGCCGGTCGAAGCGTCGTTCCTCGGCTCTTGTGATTTTGGTCGCGGAAAGTGCGCAGCACTTTGCGCGAGTCCCGGGCCCGTGGCCCGGGACCTACTCGACCGTGACTGTTTTGGCCAGGTTGCGCGGTTGATCGACGTTCATGCCTCGGAGGCGCGCGATCCGGTAGGCGAGCAGTTGCAGCGGCAGGATCGCGAGCACGGCCTGCAGGAACGCGGGCGTCTTCGGCACGAAGATGACGTCGTCGGCGTGGTGCTGGATGTCCTCGTTCCCGTCCGTCGCGATCGCGATCACGTGCGCTCCGCGCGCCCGGCTCTCCTGGATGTTCGAGACGACCTTGTCGTAGACGTGCGAGTCCGTGGCGACGCAGACGACGGGCGTGTCGTCGTCGAGGAGCGCGATCGGCCCGTGCTTCATCTCGCCGGCCGAGTAGGCCTCGGTCGGGATGTACGAGATCTCCTTCAGCTTGAGCGCGCCCTCGAGGGCGACGGGGAGGCCGATATGGCGCCCGAGGTAGAGGAAGAACGGCCTGTCGTAGTAGCGCTGCGCGATCTCCTCGATCGGATGGTTTCCGTCGAGGAACTCCTGCATGTGCTCGGGGAGCCGGTACAGCTCATCGAGGATGAACTCGATCTCCTTCGGGGGAATCGTCTTCTTGACCCCGGCGAGCTTGAGCGCGAGCAGGCTGATCAGGGCAACCTGGGCCGTGAACGTCTTCGAGGCGGCGACGCCGACCTCGAGCCCCGTGCGCGTGTACAGCACCGAGTCGACTTCGCGCGTCAGCTGCGAGCCCATCATGTTCGTGATCGCGACTGTCCGAGCGCCCTTCTCGCGCGCAAGCTTCATGGCGGCGAGGACGTCTGCGGTCTCGCCCGACTGCGAGATGCCGATCACGAGCGTGTCCTTCGAGAGCACCGGGTTGCGATAGCGCCACTCGCTTGCGATGTCGGGCTCGACCGGGATCCGCGCCCACTCCTCGATGATGTAGCGGCCGACAACGCCCGCGTGGTACGACGTGCCGCAGGCGAGGATCACGATCCGCCGCAGGTTGCGGATCTCCTTGTCGGTGAGACCGATCCCCTCGAGCACCAGCTTGCCGTGGCGGACGCGGTCGCCGATCGTCTCGCGCACGCCTTCCGGCTGCTCATAGATCTCCTTCAGCATGAAGGTCTCGTAGCCGGATTTCTCGGCGGCCTCGTCGTCCCAGTCGATCTCGATCACGTCACGCTCGACCGCGCCGTCCTCGACGCTCGAGAACGTTGCGCCGTCCGGGGTGATCGAGACGATCTCGCCGTCCTCGATCAGCTGCATCTTGCGCGTCTCCTTCAGGAACGCCGCAACCGCCGAGGCGAGGAACATCTCGCCTTCACCGACTCCGACGACCAGCGGGCACTGGACGCGTGCGCCGACGAGCTGCTCCGGATGGTCCGTGTGGATGACGACGAAGGCGAAGTGCCCTTCGAGCTCTCTATACGTAGCGCGGACGGCCTCGACAAGGTCGCCCTCGTAGTGCCGCTCCACGAGATGCATGACCACTTCGGCGTCGGTCTCCGTCGTGAACTTGTGCCCGTCCGACTCCAGCGAGCGCTTCAACTCGCGGAAGTTCTCGACGATCCCGTTCAGGACGACGGCGGCCTTGCGCTCGTCGCAGCCCGTCAGGGGATGCGCATTCTCCTCGGAGACCCGTCCGTGGGTCGCCCACCGCGTGTGGCCGAGGCCGGTCGAGGACTGCGAGCCGTTGTGCTTTGCGACCCGCTTCAGGTTGTCGAGATTCCCGACCGCGCGGAGATAGTCGAGCCCTTCCTCCTCGAGCAGCGCGAGCCCGGCGGAGTCATAGCCCCGGTACTCGAGGCGCTCCAAGCCATGAATGAGGAGCGGCTTCGCTCTCCGTGGCCCGACATATCCGATGATTCCACACACCCTGAGCTCCTTTCGCCGGCGGAGGGCTTCAGGTAATGCAGGTCGGCGGCCCTGAATATCTCTAAAACGCGCAAAGCCCGGCTTTCACGATCTCCTGCGTCGGAGGTCGGTCAACCGAGCTCTCGTAGAACGAGGGTAGCAATCGTACCACAGAGATCCCGCGCCTCCGAATAATCGTGGGCTTCCGCCAGGACACGGACGACCGGCTCCGTGCCAGATGGACGGACCAATATTCGTCCGCGATCGCCGAGCTCTCCGTTCAGACGCTCGATCTCGGCGAGCAGGCTCTGCGACAGGACTTTTGTGGATACCGGCACGTTCTGCTGCGCCTGCGGATAGTGGGGCATGACCGCGGCCGCCTCGCTCAGCGTCCGGCCCTTGAGGGCAGCGCAGAGGAGCAGCGCCGCGGCGAGTCCGTCACCGGTCACGTGATCCCGCAGGTAGATGATGTGGCCCGACTGCTCGCCTCCGAGCACGCCGCCTTCCCGGCGCAGCGCCTCGAGCACGTAGCGGTCGCCGACATCGGTCGTGACCACGCGGATCCCGCGCTCGCCCATCAGCCGGTGAAAGCCGAGATTCGTCATGACGGTGACGGCGATCAGGTCGACGTTCAGATCGAGAGCGAGGATCGCGAGGATCTGGTCGCCGTCGACCGGCTCGCCGGCGGCATCGACAGCGAGCATGCGGTCGCCGTCGCCGTCGAAGGCGATGCCCAGATCGAAGCTCCCGTCGCCGACGATTCGCTTCAGGAGCGACAGGTCGGTCGCCCCGCATCCGACGTTGATGTTGTCGCCGTCCGGCGCGGCCGCGACCGGCGCGACCTCGGCGCCGAGCCGCTCGAACGCCTGCGGTGCGATGCCCGAGTAGGCGCCGTTTGCGCAGTCGACCGCGATCCGGAGCCCCGACAGATCGCTCCCGAAGCGCTCGACGATGTGCTCGAAGTAGCTGTCCGTCGCGATCTCGACCCGGTCGATCTTGCCGGGCTCGTCGCCGGGCTCAGCGTCGAGGAGCGCCTCGATCTCCTCCTCGGCGGCATCCGTCAGCTTTCGGCCCTCTCCGTCGAAGAGCTTGACGCCGTTGTACTCCGGCGGGTTGTGGGAGGCCGAGATCACCGCCCCGAGATCGAGTGCGAGCAGCGCGATGGCAGGGGTGGGCAACACGCCCGCCAGAACGGCGTTCCCGCCGACGGCTGCGACGCCCCGCGCAAACGCCTCCTCGAGCTCGGGCCCTGATCCGCGGGTGTCCCGGCCGATGAAGACGCGGCCCCGGCCGGACCAGAGCGCGGAGGCGCGACCGAGCCGCTCGACGAGATCCGGGGTCAGGTCCTCCCCGACGACCCCGCGAACTCCGTCAGTCCCGAAGTACCTCCGGGCCAAGGGTTAGCGCTTCGAAAACTGGGGTGCCTTGCGGGCCTTGTGGAGGCCGGCCTTCTTGCGCTCGACCTTGCGCGCGTCGCGCGTGAGATACCCCTCGCGCTTGAGCGGAATCCGCAGCTCAGGGTCGGCCTCGACGAGTGCGCGCGCAATGCCGTGTCGGACCGCGCCCGCCTGGCCCGACGGGCCGCCTCCCTGCACGCGCGCGCGGAGGTCGTAGCGGCCCTCGGCGCCGGCGAGCTTGAGCGGCGCCATCACCGACGTCCGGTGCGCCGCGCGCGGGAAGTACTCCTCGAGCGTGCGCCCGTTGATCCAGCTCGTGCCGTCACCGGGCCGGAGGATGACCCGCGCAACCGAGGTCTTCCGCTTGCCGGTGCCCTGGTACTGCGCCTGCTCAGCCATTCCCGCTCTCCAGTGGTAGCGGCTTGGGCGCCTGGGCCTCGTGGGGATGCTCGGGGCCTGCGTAGATCTTCAGCTTCAGGAGCTGGGCACGGCCGAGCCGATTGCGAGGCAGCATGCCCTTCACGGCCTTGCGCAGAACCTCGGTCGGGCGGCGCCTGAGCTCTTCGCGCAGCGGGCGGCTGCGCAGACCACCGGGGTAGCCGGAGTGCCTGTAGTACATCTTGTCGTCGAGCTTCTTGCCGGTGACGGCGATCTTCTCCGCGTTGACGACGACGACGAAGTCACCCGTGTCCACGTGCGGGGTGTACTGCGGCTTGCCCTTGCCGCGCAGGGTCTCGGCGATCTGCGTGGCGAGACGCCCGAGGGTCTTCCCCTCGGCATCGACGACGTACCAGTGGCGCTCGATCTCGCCGGGCTTTGCGTTCCATGTCTTCTGCATGACAAAAAGGCGGCGGACTAACAGCCCGCCGGCGCAGAATCCTACCAGCACTCAGGCGGCGACCCTTGCCGCGGGCCGGAGTCGAGCCAGGAAGATGGCAGGGGCAAGAGCGAGCACTGTCGCGCCGATCGCCATTGCCGTGACGCCGAGGACGTCGAGGGCGACTCCTCCCGCTAGCGCGAGGCCCGCGCCGGTAAGCCCGGCGAGGAGGTCGTTCAGGCCGAGCAGCTTCCCGCGCTCGGCAGCGCTCGTCGCGTCGGCGAGCTGCGCGGTCGCGGAAACGAACGAGAGGTTCCAGCCCAGGCCGAGGCCGAAGAGGAAAACGGCCGTCAGCGGGACGCTCTCGACCCACGTCAGGGCAATGCACGAGACGGCCATCACGGCGAGGCCGCCGCCGAGCGCCGGCCCGCGTCCGATCCGGTCGATCACCCTGCCGATGACGAGGACGAGCGCGTACATGCCGAGCACGTGAGCGCCGATGATCGGAAAGACCGACCCCTGGGCGTGGTGGTGGTGATCGACCACTACGTACCCCGTGAGGTTCATCACCGAGACCATGACCCCGAAGCTCGCGATCGCCGCGAGCATCGCGGGGAGCACGCCCGGGCGGCGCACGATCTCCCTCAGCGGGGCCGCCGGCGCCGGCGCCTGATTCTCGGTGCCCGCGGAGATGCGCTCGGCGATCACTTTCGTGTCCGGTCGCACGGTCAGGACGAGCGCGCACGCGACGAGCGACATGCCGGCGGCGGCGAGCCAGGGCACCGTGAGCGTGCTCGCGGCCACGTCTTTGTTCGCGAAGAGCGGTCCGAAGACGGCCGGCCCGAAGATCGCCCCGAAGACCGAGCCGAAGAGGACGAGCGAAATCCCGCGGGCTCTGCGCTCCGGCGGATACATGTCGCCTGCGGCGGTGCGGATGAGCAAGGTGACCGCACCGGAGACGCCGATGAGGAGGAAGCCGCCGACGACCGCGACTGCCGAGCCCCGGTGCGTGCCCGCCGCGGTCACCACGCACCCGGCCGATCCCAGGAGGAAGCCGATTGCGATCACCGGCACTCGTCCAAAACGGTCCATCGCCCGCCCGGCCGGCAAGGCGGAGAGCGCGGCGGCAGCGAGGTAGATCGCCGGGCCCAGCCCGAGCAGGGATCTGAACCCGGTCACGAGCACGAACGTCAGCGAGAGCACAGCCGCGCCGAGCGAGAGCACGGCGATGTAGACGGCCAGCACCGCTGCGAGGATCGTCGTGTTCCGCTGGATGTGGAGGTTCTCGGTCACCATCGGAGGCGATTGTAGGGTTGCCCGGGATGAGCGCCCGTTGACCTCCGAGCTTCTCAGTGTTCGGACGCTGACCGACGGGGGGCAGCGGCCGGCTGACATTGCCGGTGCGATCTCGACCTTCCTCGGCGAGGCCCAGAAGTCGCTCGACCTCGCCCTGTACGACTTTCATCTCGAGCCCGAGACCGCGGAGATCGTCGGCGGCGCGATCAAGGCCGCGGCCGCGCGGGGAGTGGCCGTGCGGATGATCTACAACGTCGACCACCGGAACCCGATCCCGGTGCCGCCGCCGCCCGAGCCCGACGAGGAGCTGATCGCCTCCCTCGACGTCCCCGCGCATGCGATCGCGGGCGAGCCCGACCTGATGCACCACAAGTACGTCGTCCGCGACGGCAAGAGCGTCTGGACGGGCTCGACGAACTGGACCGACGATTCGTGGTCGCGGCAGGAGAACGTGATCGTGACCGTCGACTCCCCCGAGCTCGGTCGCTCATTCACGAAGAACTTCGACGAGCTCTGGTCGAAGGGCATCGTCGAGAAGAGCGGCTTCATCGACCCGGATGAGGTCGACGTGGGTGGGCACCCGGTGCGGGCCTGGTTCACGCCCGGTCACGGTGAAGAGCTTTCGCAGCAGATCGCGACGGCAATCGGTTCCGCGCGGCGGCGGGTTCGCATCTGCTCGCCCGTCCTCAGCGCGGCGCCGATCCTCGCAACACTGGCCCAGCTCGTTTCGGAAAGCCGGATCGACCTCGCCGGCTGCCTCGACCGCCCGCAGGTCGAGGGAGTGATCCACGAATGGCACCGGAACGGCAACTTCACCTGGAAGCTCCCGCTCCTCGAGCGCGTGCTCACCGGGGAGTTCTCCGGGAAGCCGTCAACTCCGTATGGCGCCGGCTCGGTTCACGACTTCATGCACGCAAAGGTGACCGTCGCAGACGACCTCGTCTTCGCCGGCAGCTTCAACCTCTCGCGCTCAGGCGAGCAAAACGCGGAAAACGTCCTCGAGATCCACGACGGCGCAATCGCCGATCGCCTCGCCTCCTATGTCGACGACGTGCGCGCGCGGTATCCGCGCTTCTCCCCCTAGGTCTTAGGTGGCGGTCGCCTCGCCTCGCATCCCAAGTCGACGCTTCTCGTCCTCCGCGGCCACCTCGCGCCAAAGCCGATTCAGGTGGGACTGGACGTAGGGCATCTCGACAGGGAGGAATATTGCTGCTAGCAGGAAGAGGGGAAAGCCGACGGCGTGGCTGAGCCGATCCTCGAGGCCCGCGATCTCCTCGGCGCGCCTTATGCGCGTGAATGTCCGCCACATCGAAATAAAGGGCGGAATGATCAGGAGCGCTCCTCCAGTCACCGCAGCAAGCGCCCCAGCGGGCTCAACGCGGAGCTTCGGATCGTCGTGGGCCCGACCGAAATCGCGTAGCTCGCGGTTGATCTTGTAATACCAGACGAAGTAGTAGACGTAGAGGGTGACGATCGCGAGTAGGAAGACACCCAACGAATTCCGCACCTTCGCTTGACCGCCCGGGATGCTCAGGGTCTCGGCCATTGCTGAATCCTAGGCGCGTTCCCAGCGCTCCCAACGGACGACTTCGGCGCGCGGCTTGCGGCGCTCATTGAACGCGCTCTTCGCCTCTTCGGGGAAGGTGTCGTCGGCAGTCGGATAGCCCATCGTCACGACGGCGACGAAGTGGACCTCGTCGGGGATGCCGAGCGCCCGTTTGAGCGCGGGCACGTCGGTGACACCGAAGATCGCGGTTGCAAGCCCTTCGTCGATCGCCGCGAACATAAGCGCCATCACCGCTGCCCCCGCGTCGACGTACCAGTACGGCGCGGGCCATTCGATCTCCGTGCCGCCGGTGATCTGGAGCTTGTCTCGCCGCTGGTAGCGCTCGTGGTAGTCAGCCTCACGGACGAGGACGACGACCTGCACCGGGGCGTCCGCCTTCCAGCGCGGCCTGCCCTGGGCGGCGAGCTCCTCCTCGGCCGCGGCGACGGCGATCGCCTTCCGCGTGGCCGAGTCGGCGACCACGACGAGCCGCAGGCCCTGGCTGAAGCCGGCGCTTGGCGCGCGCACGACGGCCGCGTTGGTATCCGCTCGAGCACGTCCCGGGGCACCGGCCGCGAGTCGTAGGTGCGGACCGACCGCCGCCGGTTCAGGAGCTCGCGGAACTCCACCTTTCCGTTATTCCCACTCGATGGTGCTCGGCGGCTTCGACGAGATGTCGAGGGCGACGCGGTTCACGGCGGGGATCTCGTTGATGATCCGGCTCGAGATCGTTTCCAGCAGGTCGTAGGGCAGGCGCGCCCAGTCGGCGGTCATGGCGTCTTCCGACGTGACCGCGCGGATCACGATCGGGTACGCGTAGGTCCGCTCGTCCCCCTGGACGCCGACCGAGCGGATCGCCGGCAGGACGGCGAAGCTCTGCCAGAGCTCCCGGTAGAGCCCGGCGCGCCTGATCTCTTCCTGGAGGATCGAGTCGGCCTCGCGCAAGATCTCGAGCCGCTCCTCGGTCACCTCGCCGATGATCCGAATCGCAAGACCGGGGCCCGGGAACGGCTGTCGCCACACCATCTTTTCCGGCAGCCCGAGCTCCTCGCCCACGCGCCGCACCTCGTCCTTGAAGAGCAGCCGCAGCGGCTCGACGAGCTCGAAGTCGATGTCCTCCGGCAGGCCGCCGACGTTGTGATGCGACTTGATCGTCGCAGCGACGCCCTCGCTCCCGCCCGACTCGATCACGTCCGAGTAGAGCGTTCCCTGCACGAGGTATCCGATCGTGCCGAGCGTGGTCGATTCCTCCTCGAACACCCGGATGAACTCCTCGCCGATCGCGCGCCGCTTGTCCTCGGGATCGGTGACGCCTGCGAGCTTCGCCAGGAAGCGCTCCTCGGCGTCGACGTGCACGAGCGGGACGTGGAAGTGGTTACGGAAGGTCTCGATGACCTGCGTCGCCTCGTCCTTGCGCAGGAAGCCGTGGTCGACGAAGACGCACGTGAGCTGATCGCCGATCGCCTTGTAGACGAGGAGCGCCGCGACCGCCGAGTCGACGCCGCCGGAGAGAGCGCAGAGGACGCGCTCCTTCCCGACCTGCGCCCGAATGTGCTCGACCTGCTCTTCGATCACGGCTGCCGCCGTCCAGGTCGGCGGAGCGTCCGCGACGCTGTAGAGGAAGTTCTTCAGCAGGTCGTTCCCGTAGGGCGTGTGCACGACCTCCGGGTGGAACTGCACGCCGTAGAGCCGCCGCTCCGCATCCTCGAAGGCTGCGATCGGCGTCGACTGCGACGAAGCGACGACGCGCGCTCCTGCCGGCGGAGCAGTCACCGAGTCGCGGTGGCTCATCCACCCGATCTGTTCCGACGGGAGGTGGGCGAAGAGCTCGCCCTCCTCGGCCGTCAACTCCGTCTTCCCGAACTCCGAGATGCCCGTTCGCTCGACGCGCCCGCCGAGATCCTGGGCCATGAGCTGCATCCCGTAACAGATGCCGAGCGTCGGGATCCCGAGCTCGAAGATCTTCGGATCGACTTTCGGCGCGCCATCAGCGTAGACCGACGCGGGCCCACCGGAGAGAACGAGCGCGAGGGGGTTCCGCGCACGGACGGCCTCGGGCGAGATCGTGTGCGGCACGAGCTCCGAGTAGACCCGACATTCCCGAACGCGCCTTGCGATCAGCTGCGAGTACTGGCCGCCGAGATCCAAAACGAGCACCGGCCGCTCTTCGGCGGCCGGCTCAGGCGCGGGCAGCGGGACGACGTTGCTCAATGCCCCGTCCGGTGATGGTTCCGAGCTTCTGGGTCGCGAGCACCAAGCCAGAGGCCGCACTCGACCGCGGGCAAGGCTAGTAGCCTTGACAAGGGCGAGGGTGGGCTCTGGCGCCGCGTGATCGCGGGCCAGAAGCCGGAGTCCATTGCCGGGCGGGGCATTTAACCCATGCCCACCTTCTGGGCCTGTTGGAGGGACTTGCCTTCGGTCTTGATCGAAGGCGCGAGCATGATCTCGGCCTTCTGGAAGTCGTGGATCGACTCGTAGCCGCAGGTGGCCATCGACGTCCGGAGCGCGCCCATCAGGTTCAGCGTCCCGTCGTTCTCGCGCGCGGGGCCGATGACGATCTCCTCGAGCGACGCGACCTGCTCGGTTTGCACGCGGGCACCGCGCGGAAGCGTGGGATGGAAGGTCGCCATGCCCCAGTGGTAGCCCCGGCCCGGAGCCTCCTTCGCCCGTGCGAGCGGAGAGCCGACCATGACCGCATCGCCCCCGCAGGCGATCGCCTTCGCGATGTCGCCCCCGGTGCTCATGCCGCCGTCGGCGATCACGTTCACGTACTTGCCTGTCTCCAGCAGATGCTGGACGCGTGCGGCCGCGGCGTCGGAGATCGCCGTTGCCTGCGGGACGCCCACGCCGAGCACCCCGCGCGTGGTGCACGCGTGACCAGGCCCGACGCCCACGAGGACGCCCTCGGCTCCCGTGCGCATCAGGTGCAGCGCGGTCTGGTACGAGGCGCAGCCGCCGACGAGGGTGGGGATCGGCAGCTCCGAGATGAACTCCTTCAGGTTCAGCGCGTGGCCGTTCGAGGAGACGTGCTCGGCGGAGACGACCGTCCCCTGGATGACGAGGATGTCGAGGCCCGCCTCCAGCGCGAGCTCGTAGTGTTCCTCCACGCGCTGCGGCGTGAGCGATCCTGCGGCGAGAGCGCCGGAGCGCTTGATCTCCTCGATCCGCTCGGCAATCAGCTTCGGCTCGACCGGTCGCGCATAGATCTCCTGCAGGCCGCGCGTCGCCCTGTTCTTCGGCAGCTTGGCGATCCGTTCCAGCTCGGCATCGGGGTTCGCATAGCGCGTGTAGATGCCCTCGAGGTTGAGGACGCCGAGGCCCCCGAGCTTGCTGAGCGCGATTGCAGTCTGCGGAGAGACGACGCCGTCCATCGCAGAGCCGATCAGCGGAAGCTCGAGGAGATGCGACCCGAGCTGCCAGCCGATGTCGACGTCCTGCGGGTCCCGCGTCCGGCGGCTCGGGACAATCGCGATGTCGTCGAAGCCGTAAGCCTGCCGCGCTTTCTTACCGCGGCCGATCTCTACGTCCACGGTGTCCCCCCTCTATGCAAAAAACCCAGGCTCGTCTTACCGCCTGGGCCCCAAAAACCGTGTTTCGCCTCGCCTCTCAACTGACGGCCGATCGTATCAGCCTCGGGCGACGACGTCAGCTCGCGACCGGCTCCAGCTCGACGACCTCGACCCCGCCCGTGACGCGGCTCGCCTCGCGGGGATCGAACCGGCCGGCGCCGACCTCGAGCGTCGAGGCGGCTCCAGCCGCGACCGCAGAGCGGAGGGCCTCCTCGATCGGCTTCCCGGCGTGACGCGCCGCGAGGAACCCGGCCAGGAGCACGTCACCGGACCCGACCGACGAAAGCGTCTCGACGCGCGGCGCGACACAGCGGAATCGCTTCACCTCGCGCTCCTCGTGGAAGAGCGCGAAACAGCCCGACTCCTGGGTGATGAGGACGTTGCGCGCGCCGAGCTCCGCGACCGAGTCGAGCCCGACGACGAAGTCCTGCTCCTCATGGAACTCCTGGCCGACGAGGCTCTCGGCCTCCCGCTGGTTCGGCGAGACGAGGAACGGCTCGGCCCCCGTCCCCAGACGAAGCGGCTCGCCTTCCGAGTCGAGGACCGTCTGCACGCCTCGCCGGTTCAGGTCGCGGATCGCGTCCGCGTAGAAGTCGTCCTCCACCCCGCGCGGCAGCGAGCCCGAGAAGACGACCGTCTGGGCGCCGTTGGCGAGGTAGTGGAGCTTGTCGCGGAGGATCTCCAGCTCCTCCGGCTCGACATGCGGCCCCCACTCGTTGATCTCCGTGTAAGAGGAGGCGGTCGGATCGACCACAGCGGTCGAGGTGCGGGACTCGTCGCCGATCCGGACGAAGTCGTTGAGGATCGCCTCGGCGGTCAGCTCCTCGACGATCCGCGTGCCCGTCAGGCCGCCCGCGAGGCCGGTGGCGACGACGGGGACCTCGAGCCGCTTCAGCGCGCGGGCGACGTTGATGCCCTTGCCGCCCGGGAGCGTCAGGCCGCCGCCGCTTGCACGGTGCCGCTGGCCGCGCTGGAAGTTGGGCACGGTGAGCGTGCGATCGAGAGCTGCGTTCAGCGTGACGGTGATGATCAAGACGCCCAGCTCCATGCGTTGTGGGCCGCGCGCCCGACGTACCAGCCCGCGCGGCCGAGCGTGCCGGGCTTGGCGATCGAACGTGAGGCCACGAGCGGCGAGTGGGCGATCAGACGCCGCCGGTCGTAGACCCGGACCTCACCGAGCCTCTGCCCCATGCGCACGGGCAGCTCGACGCCGTCGGGCGCCACGACGCGTTCCATGAGCGGGTGCCCGACGAGCACGGCCCGCGGCAGCGAGCGCGGGGCGACGAGCGAGAGCTCCCCTCGCCCGTACGACGTCTCGGCACGCGCGTAGGTCCGGCTCGCCGAGATCACGGAGACCACGCGGAAGCGCGCCAGCCCCCACGTCATGAGCTCGACGAGATCGTCGTTGCGTGTCGAGCGATCCGGGCTGCCGATGATCGTCGCGTAGACGGTGACGCCCGGACCGCGCACGGCGGCGACCTCCGACCAGCCGGCCGCGCTCGTGTGGCCCGTCTTGACACCGACGACCCCCGGATAGCTGCCCAGCAGGTCGTTCCATGTGTGCAGATGCCGCCCACCGGCGATGGTGGCGTCTCGCATGGCGACGATCTGCCTGACGATCGGCTTCTGCATCAGCACGCGGGCCAGCGTCGTCACGTCACGAGCGCTCGAGACATGGCCGGCCGCGTCGAGCCCGTCCGGACGGACGAAGTGCGTGTCCGAGAGCCCGAGCTGTCGCGCCCGCCGGTTCATCATGCCGACGAAGTGCCGCTCGCTCCCGCGCCCGACGTGATCGGCGAGTGCCCAGGCGGCGTCGTTCGCGCTCTGGATCAAGCAGGCCTCGACGAGGTCCCGGACGGTCAGCTGCTCGCCCGCGCGGAGATGCACGCTGGACTCGCCGACCTCGGCGGCCTCGGGCGAGACCGTGACGATGTCCGACAGCTGCGTCTTCTCGAGCGTGAGGAGAACCGTCATCAGCTTCGTGAGGCTCGCGATCGGAACTCGCCCGTCGGGGTTGCCCGCGAGCAGCACCTGTCCCGTCCGCCCGTCCTCGACAAGGTAGGCGCGCGCGTCCACGCCGGGCCCGGCGGCGTGGGCCGAGGGGACGAGCAGGAGGACGGCCGCGAGGGAGAGCAGCCTCTTCACGGTCGGGAATGTACCCGCGACTCAGAGCGAGCCGCGGACGATCAGCACTGCAGCCGTGACGAGCAGCAGGAACGCGACCGGCAGCGCGTAGCGCCGAGCCTCCGCGCGCCAGTCGACGTCCCTCACCAGCCCGAGGCCGTCCAGACCTCGCTCTTGAGCCGCGCCGCCTCGGCCGCGGCCGCGGATCGCCAGTCGTCCTCGGTCGTCCGGAAGGCGTAGAGCACCGAGCGTGACGCGGCCACGAGCGCGCTCGCCGGTCCGCTCGTGAATGCGCGAGCCACATCGGCCGCGCTCGCGCCCTGCGCGCCGACACCGGGGAGCAGGAGCACCGCGCGCGGGAGCAGCTTGCGCGCCTCACCGATCGCCCGCGGATGGGTCGCCCCAACCACCGCGCCCACGCTCGAGAGGCCGCGTTCGCCAACGAGATCCTCGCCCCACTCCGCGACCAGCCGGGCGACGTGCTGCCAGAGCGGGGTCCCGTCCGAGAGGGCAAGGTCCTGGATGTCCGCGACGCCCTCGTTCGAGGTCTTGACCAGGCAGAAGATGCCTGCGCCTTCTCGCCGACAGGCTGCGAGCAGCGGCTCGACGGAGTCGCGGCCGAGGTAGGGACTGACCGTCATCGCGTCGGCGAGCGGCGGCTGGTCGTCCCGCGGCTCGAGATACGCGGCCGCGTACGCGCGCGACGTGGAACCGATGTCGCCTCGCTTGGCGTCGGCGAGGACGATCAGGCCGGCGGTGCGCGCATAGGCGCACACGTCCTCGAACGCGCGCATCCCGTCCGAGCCGAGAGCCTCGAAGAAGGCGAGCTGCGGCTTGACCCCGACCGCGTACAGGGAGACGGCGTCGATGATGCCCCGACAGAAGCGGCTGAACGCCTCAGCCGCCTCGGCGCGACCGAGGTGCGCGTCACCGGCAAGCTCGACGGGAAGCAGGTCGGTCACGGGATCGAGCCCGACGATGAGCTGGCTGCGCTTCCGCTCGACAGCCTCGGCGAGCCGGTCGCCGAACGTCGCCGCGGCGACCCGGGGTGCGGCCTCGAGATCCTGCGCCATCAGCCTCAGGGTACCGCTGGCGCCGGAAACACAAAACGGGGGCCGCTTCAACGGCCCCCGTTAAAAGCTTCGATTGCGGCGTGAGCTACATCGGGTGGCCGGCGCCGCTCTTCACTGCCGCCTTGAGCTGGCTACCCGCCGAGAACTTCGGAACGGTCGTCGCGGGGATCTGCACCCGCTGGGTTGGGTTCCGTGGATTGACGCCCTGCCGTGCGGCGCGCGCCTGCGTCGTGAACTTCCCGAATCCCGTGAAAGCGACCTCGCCCTGCGAGCGCAGAACGTCGGTGATCGAGTCCAGAAACGCGTCCACGGCGTCTGCCGCATCGCGCTTCGAGAGATTCGCCCTGTCGGCGACCTTGTCGACGAACTCCTGTTTTGTCACGTGCATCCTCCCTCTAACGGTTCAGTTATCCGCAATCGGACCCTAACAGCCACGCCGTTTCGGCTCAACCATGCGGTTTTGCGGCGGTTTTCTGCGCCGCGAGCAACTCTCCTGCCCGAAACAGGGGCACGAGACGGGCTCCACGGCGCGCCAGAGCGTCCACTCCGCCCTCCTCGCGATCGACCACGCAGACCGCGATTTTGCACTCCAGACCGGCTTCCCGAAGCGCGTCGAGGGCCTCGACGGCGGCCCCGCCGGAGGTGACGACGTCCTCGACGAGGCAGACACGCTCGCCCGGGTCGAACACGCCTTCGAGCCGATTCGCGGTCCCGTACTCCTTTGCCTTGTTGCGGACGATCAGGAACGGCATGCCCGACGAGAGCGAAGTGGACGCCGCGAGTGCGACCGCGCCGAGCTCGGGGCTCGCGATTCGCACGGCTTCGGGCTCGTTCTCGGCGACCGCAGCTGCGATGTGCTCCCCGAGCACCTTGAGCACCTCGGGTTGCGTCTCGAACCGGTACTTGTCGAGGTAGTAGCTCGAGCGCCGGCCCGAGCGCAGAACGAAGTCGCCCTCGAGGTATGCGTACTCCGCAAGAGCCGCCGCGAGCTCCTCGCGTCTCACGAGCGGGCCGCGCGAAGCGCGTCGTGTGCGGGTGGGAGCAGGCGGGCCGCCTCCGGCGAGTCGCCGTCGAGTGAGACCAGCGAGCCGTCCGCGAAGTAGAGGTCCACGCGCTCGCTCGCGCCGCCCCGCCTCGCGTAGAGCCCGATGCCCAGCAGCGAAGCCGCGCCGAGCAGGAGGGCGACGAGCCTACGCTTTCCCACTGGGCTTGGCCCGGGGTCGGCGCTTCGGCTTCGGCTTCGGCTTCGGCTTCTCGGCGGCGCGACGCAGGCAGCTCTTGAGGTCGTAGAAGACGAGGCCCGCGGTCGGTTCGGGCGCCGTCACCGCCGCGATTAGCCGCTCTCCGTCCCGGGCGATGAAGAGGCTTCCGTCGCCGGTCGCCGCCTCGATCTGCGTGAGCTCGCCCTGACGAAGCTGCCCGGCCGCCTCCAGCAGGGCCCGCGCCGAGGATGCGACCCGGCCCGCGGCCTCGTCGGCAAGCGTCGCCGCGGTGACGACGCCGCTTCCGTCGAAGAGGACGGCCGCCTCCACCTGCGAGGAGATCTCGGTCAGCTCGGCGAGCGCGGTCTCGGCCTCCGTCATTGCGGAGAGATTAGCCTCCCCACGATGAGAGAGGTCTTTTCGAAGTTCTTCGCCGACCGAGGCACGCACCTCGCGGCGATGATCGCGTACTTCGCGCTCCTCTCGTTCGTGCCGCTTCTCTTCCTCGCCCTCGCGCTGCTCGGCTTCGCGGGCCGGGCCGACGAGTCGAGCTTCCTCGTCACGGAATTGAACAAGGCGTTCCCGACCAGCTCGATCGACGGCATCCTGAAGGTCGTCCGCTCGGTCCAGACGCACGCGACCGCGCTGGGAATCATCGGCGGCGTCTTCATCGGCTGGACGTCGCTCTCGCTCTTCAGCGTGCTCGAGTCCGCCTTCAACATCGTCTACGGCAAGCCCAATCGTTCGTTTCTGCACGGGAAGCTGATCGCCGTGCTTTTCCTCGTCGGCTCGCTCATCACCCTCTTCGTCGGCTTGCTCGTCGGCTCCTTCGGCTACGAGGTGCTGAAGCGCTTTGCCGGCGGCTTTTTCGCGAACGACTACGTGGCCTATGGCTTCTCGATCATCCTCTCGACGAGCGCCGTCTTCGTCTTTCTCTTCTCGATCTACTACTTGCTGACGAACGAGAAGCTCAGCTTCGGCGAGGTGATCCCGGGGACGATCATCGCCACGATCGCGCTGGAGGCGAGCTTCCAGGTGCTGCCCATCTACCTCCGGCTCTCGAAGAACGTGATCGCGCTCCAGGCCTTCGGAGCCCCGGCGCTCCTGCTCGTCTGGCTCTACCTGATGGCGAACGTGATCGTCTTCGGCGCGGAGGTCAACTGGTGGCTCGCGCGCGGGCGCCAGCAGGCGGTCGAGGTCGAGGTCGAAGAAGCACCCGGACTCGCCTGAGCCAACCACCCCTGACTTTGCAACAGACTGTTGCTTGGTCTCGAAGGCGAGGGAACCAGCCGGCACCTGGACGTGTCCCGCGGGCACCTGTCTAGGGCCAGGCCCTGGACCTGCGCCGTCCGGCCTTGCCTGAGGCGGACCCGTCGTTCCTTGCAACAGACTGTTGCTTAAGTCTCTGGACTGAGGGCTTCGAGGAGGGCTCTGGCGGCTCGGGCTCGGTGGGAGTTGTTGGTCTTCCACTCGTTGCCTAGTTCAGCAACGGTTTGTTCTTCGCCGTCGGGGATGAAGACCGGATCGAAGCCGAAGCCTGCGGTGCCGCGCGGTTCCTCGGCGATTCGGCCTTCGAGGATGCCGGTGCCGCGGTGCTCGGTTCCGTCCGGCGCGATGGCGACGAGCTCGCAGACATAACGGGCTCGGCGGCCCTCGCCCTCGACGCGGCGCAGCTCCTCGATCGCGCGCTCTGCCTCTCTCCCGGCCGCCCACCGCGACGACGTGACGCCCGGCCCACCCCCGAGAGCCGCGATCTCGACCCCGGAGTCCTCACCCAGCACCCAGTTGCCCGGAGCCAGCGAGTGGCCGAACTCGGCCTTCGCGCGAGCGTTCTCGTAGTACGTGTCGCCGTCCTCGGGCGGGTACTCCACCGCGCCGAGGAGCTCGAGCTGCCAACCGGGCAGCGCGTGGCGCAGCTCCCTGAGCTTGTTCTCGTTCCCCGAGGCAAGGACCGCTAGTCGGTCCACCGCACCCCGAGCACCGGCTCGAGGCGCATGAGCGCCGCCGTCACGCTGTGCGGCTGATGGCCCTCGAGTCGCAGGTCGAGGACGACACGGCGCCGGTCTTGCGAGTCCTCCACCTCGAAAGCCCGCACCGCTCCTCCGTGACTCTCGAGGGCTTCGAGGAGAATCGAGGGGCTTTCGTTCGCGCGCAGGTCGACCTCGAGCCTCCGCTCTCCCGGCCGGATCCGCTCGATCATCCGGTACGCCAGGATCCGCAGCGGCCAGAGGCTGACGAGCACGACGACGGTCGTGATCACGGCACCGGTGTAGTAGCCGGCCCCCGCGGCGATCCCGATCGCGGCCACGACCCAGAGGCTCGCCGCTGTCGTCAGCCCGCGGACCGAAAGCCCCTGACGGATGATCGCGCCGGCGCCGAGAAAGCCGATACCGGTCACGATCTGCGCGGCGATCCGCGTCGGGTCGTAGGTGACCCCGCTCTGGTTCGAGAAGTGAAAGTCGTGCCAGCCGTACGCAGAGACGAGGGTGAAGAGCGCGGCGCCGACGGCGACGAGCATGTGCGTCCGCAGGCCGGCCTCTCGCTCCCTGATCTCGCGCTCGACACCGATCGCGCCACCGAGAACCCCGGCCAGGACGACGCGCAGGAGCACCTCCGTGAAGTGGAGCTCAGGCACGGACTGCCTCCGCTGCGTCCTGCTGGGCCAGCCCGATCTCCTCGATCCCTGCCGCCGCGAGATCGAGCAGCTCGTCGAGCTGGTCGCGGTCGAGCGGCGCCCGCTCGGCCGTCGCCTGCACCTCGATCAGCCGTCCGTCGCCGGCCATGACGACGTTGACGTCCACCTCGGCCGACGAATCCTCCACGTAGTCGAGGTCGAGCAGGGACTCGCCCTCGACGATTCCGACCGAGACGGCGCCGACCGAATCGGTGAGCACTTTCCCGAGGCCCATGTGATCGAGCGCGCGCCGCGCCGCGACGTATGCGCCCGAGATCGACGCGCAGCGGGTGCCGCCGTCGGCCTGGATGACGTCGCAGTCGATCCAGAGCGTCCGCTCGCCGAGCGCATCGAGATCGGCGACGGCGCGCAGAGCGCGGCCGATCAGCCGCTGGATCTCGACCGTGCGGCCCTTCTGCTTTCCCGAGCTCGCCTCGCGCTGTGTGCGCTGACCCGTCGAGGCCGGCAGCATCGAGTACTCGGCCGTCAGCCACCCCTTGCCCCGGCCGGCGATCCAGCGGGGGACGCCCTCCTCGATCGACGCCGTGCAGAGCACACGAGTCTTGCCGAACGAGATCAGGGCCGAGCCGTTCGCCTGCTCGAGATAGTCCGGCTGGATCTCGAGCTCCCGAAGCTCGTCGGCTGCCCGCCCGCTCGGCCTTGTCATGCCGCTGCCGCCTCCAGCTCGGCGATCGCCACCTGCTCGACCTCGCCGAGCGGCAGCTGGAGGAAACGCTCGCCGAGCACGCGGAAGCGCTCGGGGTCGCCGGTCGTCAGGAAGCGATAAGCGCCCTCCCGGCTCGGCTCGTTGCCGATCTCCTTTCGCTCGAGCGTCTCCGCCACTTCGCGGGCGGTCTCCTCCGCCGAGAAGACAAGCGTCACGCCGCGGCCGAAGACGCGCTGGAAGATCGGCCGGATCAACGGATAATGCGTACAGCCGAGAATGACCGTGTCGACGCCGGCCTGCTTCAACGGCGCCGCGTACTCGCGGACGACGGCAACGGTCTCCGCCCCGAACGGCTCGTCGCTCTCGATCAGCGGCACGAGGCGCGGGCAGGCGACCGGGAAGAAGCGGACGCCGGCGTCGAGCGCGTGGACGAGCTCCGCGTAGCGGCCCGCCGTCACGGTCGCCTGGGTCGCGAGCAGTCCGATTCGCCGGTTTCGCGTCGTCTGGACGGCCGCGTGGGCCTCGGGCGTGATGACGCCGACAATCGGCACCGCCAGCCGCTCCTGAAGCTCCGGCAGCGCGGCCGAGGTGGCCGCGTTGCAGGCCACGACGATCAGCTTGACGCCCTGGCCCTCGAGGTAGCCGGCGATTTCGCCGGCGAAGCCCCGGATCTCGTCGAGCGGGCGCGGCCCGTACGGAAGCCGGGCGAGGTCGCCGAGGTAGAGAAAGTCCTCGTGCGGCATCGTCACCAGGCACTCGTGCAGGACGGTCAGCCCGCCCGTTCCCGAGTCGAAGACCCCGACCGGCCGCGAATCCACGCCCCGATTGTAGGCTCATGCCGTGTGGCGCCCGTTAACTCAGCGGTGGTCTTGCCGTCTCAAGTCATGAACTCCGAGGAAAGGACGTCTCGATGAGAGGGTCAATCCGGTTGGCGATCACCGCCTGCGCGGCACTCGCCACGCTCGCGTTCGTGGGGTCGGCGTGGGCGGACTACACCCCGAGCCTCTACGTCACAGCGCTCAACAATGCTCCGGGAAAGCCGTCGACGATGGTGCTGGGGCACGTCCAGGCCGCGACGGACGATGCCACGTACAAGGACACCATCTATGCGCCGGTCGGCTACCGGGTGAGCCTGAACCAGAGGCTCGGCCTGAAGATCGGCGACGTCAGCGCGAGGTTCATCCTCCGCAACAGCGGAAACATGGAGACCGACGTCAACGGCCTCGTCAAGGTCGACGATCCGGCGGCACATCTCAGCGATGCTTGCGCTCCCGGCCAGCATGCAGCCGTCTGGAGGCTCAGCGTCGCCGTCGCCCAGACGCCGGTCGTCATCTACCTCTACGTCGATCCGATCACTTCAGGACCGGAGGCGTTGTTCGCCTCGGGCAAGATCCAGTTCTGCCTCGAGGGCCCGCCCGGCACGCCTCCCGGGGCCCAGCTGCTCTTCGCGTTCTTTTCGATCAAGAACGTCTTCACCAATCCGCCCAATACGACAGATCGCCTGTGGCGCGCGACGTTCACTCCCTTCACGGCCGGTACGGCGACGCCAAATCCGGCCGGGACGACCGAGGGGCAGGCCGTGGTCCCGGGGCGGGTCAGCCTGAGCCTGACCGTCAAGCGGCTGAAGCACGGGGTTGTGCTCCTGCAGGGCAGGCTGTTCGTCGATCGGGCAGGGTTCCCAAACGCGACCGTCGAGCTGTACTCGCCCGGCAAGAGCCTGGCAGTGGGCAGTGGGAAGACGAATCGCAGCGGGCGCTTCACGATTCGAAAGAAGATCAAGCGCAAGACGCGCTTTAGCGCCGAGGTCATCTTCATCGGAGACCTGGCCAGCTGTCCGGCGATGCCGTTACCCGAGGCCCCGCAGGGCTGCAAGACGGCGACGCGCTCCTTCGCCATCGCAACCACATACGTGCTCGCAAAGCCGAGAAAGTAAATGGGCGCCGTCATTCGCGTCGGCACTTGCTCGTGGGCCGACGAAGCGCTTTCGAAGTACTGGTACCCAAAAGGCGTGCCGCCCGGGGAGCGGCTGCGCTACTACGCCGAGCATTTCGACACCGTCGAGGTGGACTCGACCTACTACCGCCTGCCGGATGTGGGGATGGTCGAGCGCTGGGCCGAGCGGACGCCGGACGGGTTCGTGATGCACGTGAAGGCCTTCGGCGTCATGACCCGGCACCCGGTGAAGGTCGAGCAGCTGCCGCCCGACCTGCGCGACGCGGCGCCGAAGGACGAGCGCGGCCGGGTCGACCGCCCGCCGCGGGAGTTTCGGGCCGAGGTCTTCCGCCGCTTCCTCGAGGCGCTCGAGCCGCTGCGCACAGCCGGGAAGCTGGGCGGGCTGCTCTTCCAGTTCCCGCCGTACGTCGTCCCGAAGGAGGCCTCCTTCGGCTACCTCGCCTGGGCCCGCGAGCAGGTCGGCGGGGACGAGATGCTCGTCGAGTTCCGCCACCGGAGCTGGCTCGACGAGGAGCATCGCGAGGAAACGCTGCGCTTCCTCGAGGAGCACCGCATGTCACATGTCGTCGTCGACGCGCCCCGCTCGGAAGGGAAGAACGTGCCGCTGACGGTCTTTGCGCTGACGACGCCGATCCTCTACGTCCGCCTGCACGGCCGGAATGCCGAGACCTGGAACTCGCGCGGCGGAAGCGCCGCGGAGCGGTTCGACTATCTCTACTCGGAGGACGAGCTCGCCGAGTGGGTCGGCCCCCTGAAGGATCTCTCCGAGCAGGCCGAGGAGGCCTACGTGCTGTTCAACAACAACAACCGGAGCCGGGTCGGCAGCCGCGAGGTCGCCCAGGCGCCGACGAACGCCGAGATGCTCCGGGATCTGCTGGCGAAGAAGGGCCTTCCGATCAGCCTGCCGAAGCAAGGAGCTCGAGCAACGTCTGGTTGAACTCGGCAGGTTGCTCGAGGTTGGGTAGGTGCCTCGAGCGCTCGAAGACGACCAGGCGGCCCAGCGGAGCCTGCTTCGCAGACGCGGCGGCCTCCTCGACCGAGAAGAAGAGATCGCCTGCGCCGAGACCGAAGACGACCGGTACCTGAAGCGAGGGCAGGATTGCGCTGCTGTCGGCCCGGCCCCGTAGCGCCTCGACGCCGCGGACCAGCTCTTCGGGGTCCCGGTCGAGCGCCATCTCTCTTGCCGAGCCGGGAGGCTCTCCGGCGAAGAGCTTCTCGCGCTGGTTCTCCCAGAGCCCTTCTGCTCCGGCTTCCTCGATCAGTTTGATCGTGTCGGCCCGTCCGGCTCGCCGCTCGGGCGTGTCGGCGTCGGGACGCGAGCCGGCGAGAAGCAGGCCGCGGATGCGTTCCGGCGCGTGCCGGGCCATTGCCAGCGCGACGTAGCCCCCCATCGAGGCGCCGACGGGAACGAGGTCGCCCGGCTCTTCGTCGAGGATCCGCCCGGCCCACGCGTCGATCGAGTTGCCGCCGAGGTCGTAGAGGTTCGGTGCGACGACGTCGTGCTCCGCGAGGGTGTCCCGCTGCGGCTCCCACATCCGCTCGTCGAGCGGGAAGGCATGAAGCAGGACGACCTTCATCAGGAGTGCTCGACCGCCACCGCGCCTTCGAGCTGCTCGGCCTCGTCGAGGCTCAGGCCGGCGCCCTGGATCCCGAGCACCTCGGCCAGCTGGGCGAAGTGCTCCTCGGGCGACGGCAACTCGGCGGGCGAGTCGGCGACACGCGCCACGGCGCGAATGGCCGCCGGCTCGGCGCCGGTGAGGCGGGAGAGCAGCGTCGGGTTTGCGCGCAGGGCCATCGCGTCGCCCGGCGGCAGCGCTCCGTAGTACTCGGGCACCGAGAGATACTCGTCCATCATCTGGCCTCGCTCGAAGGCGATGAGCCTCACGACCGCGCCCCGCTCCGCGCTCAGCGCGATCACGACCCCGCCGGTGACGTACGAGAGCTCCGAGGCGAGCTTGCGGAGCCGGTCGGGCTCGGCGGCCGCGGATTCGTCGTAGACCCCGATCCACCCGTTCGCCGGCGCAGAGACGACCGTTGCCCGCGACCGCACGATGCGCGGGCCGAAACGGGCGACGGCCTTCTCGACGGCAGCCTGGTCGTCGGTCTGAACGTGCACCGATCCGTTGGAAGGCACGGCCCCGCCCGCGAGCCGTTCCCCGAGCGAGTCGAGATCGGTCACGAGCGAGCGCCGGTAGTCGGTGAAGCCAAGCCTGCGCCAGTACGCAAGCGCCTCTTCGTTCGGCACTTCGACGTTCAGCGAGACGTGCTCGACTCCCTGCTCGCGAAAGTACGCGACGAGCTCTCGGATGAGCTCCTTGCCGGCGCCCTGCCCGCGCGCCTCGGGGCGGACGTAGACGAGGCTGACGTGACCAAGGCCAGCGCGGAGCTCTCCCTTCGCGAGCCCGACGACCTCGCCGTCGGCCTCGGCGACGACGACGCGGCCTTCACGGAGATACGAGTCGGGCAGCGGCGGGGGCGGGAACGGCCTCGTCCAGTGCTCGTCCAGGTACGCGGCGACGAGCTCCTCGAGAACCGGGAAATCCGCCTCGGCCGGCTCGCGGGTCGTCACCGCGGCGCCAGCAGCTCGAGCTCGGCTGCGACCGAACGGCGCTCGCTGGTCCGGGCCACCCAGTCGGAGAGGTGGACGTGCGGTTCGAGGTCGACGCTCAGAGCATGGCGGGCGCGCAGGATCCACGGCAGGTACGCGGCATCTGCGAGCCCGAAGTCGCGCCCGGTGAGAAACGGCCGGCCCGCCAGGACCGAATCGAACTCGCCGAGCTGCTCGTCGAGCTCGCTCCGAGCGGACTCGTCGCCGCGGCGAAGGGCGTAGTACGGGCGGCTGAGCCGGTCGAAGCGAGACACGAGGAGCCTGCCCTGAGCTCGCTCGGCGGGATCGGCCGGCCACAGAGGAGGCTCCGGGTAGCGCTCCTCGAGGTATTCGTTGATCACCTCGGACTCGGGCAGGACGAACGCGTCCTCCTCGAGCACCGGGACCTTGCCGAGCGGGTTCTTCTCGTAGATCCAGGCCGGACGCTCGTCGAGGTCGACGACCACCGTCTCGTGCTCGAGACCTTTCTCCGCGAGCACGATGCGCACGCGGGCGCAGTACGGACAGCGATCGGCGTCGTAGAGCGTCAGCACGGGCACGATGCTAAGTGCCACGCGCGAGGCCCGCGAGCAGGTAGTGCGCGGTCAGGTTCTCGAACGGGGCAAAGCGCTCGCCCAGAGCGCGCACCTCGTGGGTCGAGAGGCTTCGACCCTCGCCGTAGAAGCGCGAGACCGCCTTGCGCACGACGAGGTCGCCGGCGGGCCAGGCCCGAGGCCGCGCGAGGTGACGCGCGAGGAACCAGTCCGCGGTCCACTCGCCGATCCCCGGCAGAGCCGTGAGCGTGTTCTTGACCTCGTCGTCGGAAAGGGCGCCGAGGCCGGCCAGGTCGAGGTCGCTCCGCGCGAGCCCGACGACGTACTCGGCCTTGCGACCGGAGAAGCCGAGGGATGTCAGTTCCTCGGGCTCCGCGCCGGCCATGCGCTCGCGCGTCGGGAACGCATACGCGTGCTCGGCGCGGACGCCGAAGCGCTCGATCAGCCGGTTCCGGATCGCGAACGCAGCGTGCAGGGAGATTTGCTGGGCCGTGATCGAGGTCACGAGGCTTTCGAACGGCTCGACCGCGATCGGTGGCCGCAGGCCGCGGAGCTCCGCGGCGAGAGCGCCGAGCGTCGCATCGCCCGCGGCGAAGCCGTAGAACGCGTCGAGGTCGAACTCCGCTCCGAGCAGCTTGTGGATGACCGGCCCGGTGCTCGAGTCGAGGGGCTCGACGTCGACGCCTCCGTCGACTGGCCGAACGCGCACCTCGCGGCCATCGACAACTCGGTGCAGGGCATCCTCATGCCAGAGGTTCGCGAGATCGCGCCCGAAGGCGCGGTAGCGCCCGGTGGAGAGCTCGAAGTCGTAGGGCTCGGGCATGCGCAGGAGCGCCATGACCGGAGAACCTAGCGCCGGGGCGACAGCGCTTCGGACAACGCGTGGAAGTCGGTGAACGGCTCGAACGGGCTGCCGCGCTCGGCGAGGTACTCCGCCAGGCCGGCCGTCGCGAAGACGCGGTCGGCGGCAAGCGCGGCGCAGCGATCCGAGTAGCCGTCTCCGACGTAGACGACCTCGCCGGCCGGCAGGAGCGTCCGCTTGCACGACTCGCCGCACTCGTCGCAGTCGTCCGGATAGCGCCATTGCACGCGCCAGCCGTCCGGGCGCGGATCGACGCGATTCGCATGAAGCGGCACCTCGACGCCTTTCCGTTCCAGCACCGGCTCGATCAGCTCGTGGAAGCCGCTCGAGACGATGAGGAGGTCCCAGCCGGCAGCTCGGGCGCCACGCACGAACTCCGCAAAGCCGGCACGCACCGTCGCGTTCTCGAGCACCCAGTCGACGACCTCCGCCAGGGGGGCGGTCACGGGCCGGAACTCGCGGACGATCACCTCACGCAGAGGTAGCCGGCCCTCGTCGAGCCCGTCCTCGACCTCCTGATAGACCGCGGGGTCTCCGAAGTGCTTGGCGACCCGGTCGAGCAGGTCGGACTCGGTGACGGTGCCGTCGAAGTCAAGAACGATGGAGTAGCTCATTGGCATGCGCTATTAGCAGAAGCGACACGAACACCGCAGCCGCGATGGCGCTTGATCGGCGCCGACCCAGGTGAGATCTTTGCCGCTCGGGCGATCGAGCTGTCAGCAGATTCCGCCGGCCGTGCGCCCGCAGGGTGCGTGAGGTTGCCTGAACCCGAGCGAAAGGATTCTCGATGATCAACGGGGCGAACACCGGCTTCATGCTCCTTGCCGCGAGTCTCGTGATGCTGATGACGCCGGGGCTCGCCTTCTTCTACGGCGGGCTGGTCGGGCGGTCGAACACGCTCACGATCATGATCCAGAGCTTCGCCTCGATGGGCATCACGACGGTGCTGTGGTGGCTGGTTGGCTATTCGCTCTGCTTCAGCGGCGGCGCCAACGGCATCTACGGAAACTTCCATGTTGCGTTCCTGCGGCACGTCGGTCCGGAGTCGATCTATGCGCCGTCGGGGATCCCGCTGGTGGTGTTGATCGCCTACCAGATGATGTTCGCGATCATCACGCCCGCGTTGATCACGGGCGCGTTCACGAACCGCGTCACGTTCAAGGCTTTTCTGATCTTCCTCGTCGTCTGGCAGCTGTTCGTCTACTACCCGTTCGTGCACATGCTCTGGGGCGGAGGCATGCTGGCCCACTGGGGCGTCCGCGACTTCGCGGGCGGGATCGTCGTTCACGCGTCGGCCGGGTTCGCGGCGCTCGCGTCGGTGCTGTACGTCGGCAGGCGCAAGTTCTTCGACATGCCGCACAACATCCCGTTCATCGCTCTCGGCACCGGGCTGCTCTGGTTCGGTTGGTACGGATTCAACGCGGGCAGCGAACTGAAGGTCGACCACATCACCGCACTCGCCTTCCTGAACACCGACCTGGCCGCGTCCTTCGCGGCGACCACCTGGCTGTTCGTGGAGTGGTGGCACGCGAAGAAGCCGCACTTCGTCGGCCTGCTCACAGGCGCAGTCGCTGGGCTGGCGACGATCACACCCGCCGCCGGCTACGTGCCGATCTACGCGTCCGTCGTGATCGGGATTGCCTCCGGGGCGGTCTGCTACTACGCGATCCAGCTCAAGAACCGCCTCCATTGGGACGACGCGCTCGACGTCTGGGGCGTCCACGGCGTCGGCGGGTTGCTTGGGATCTGCATGCTCGGCGTCTTTGCGAGCAGGGCGATCAACCCGGCCGGCGGCACGGGCCTCATCCACGGTGCCGGCAGCTTCTTCGGGAAGCAGGTCGCTGCCGGGGTGGGGTGCTCCCTCTATGCCTTCGGATTCACCTACGCGATGCTGAAGGTGATCGACCTGGTCACCCCGGTGCGGGTCGGCGAAGAGGCCGAGCGCGGCCTCGACGCGGCAATGCACGGCGAGAGCGCCTACGAGTTCGATCAGGAGCTGCCGACACCGGCAAGCGCCGCGCCGTCGTTGTAGCGCCGTGAGCGGCTAGAAGTGTGAGGTCAGGCCCGCCGGGTCTTCGTCCGGCGTGGCCGCCTTCTCAGGCTCTTCGTACCACGAGCGCCAGTACTCGCCGTCGTCGAGCTCGCGGGCGAACGTCGTCAGGCGGAGCGGGTGAAACGTGTCGCACATGACGGCGAGCTCGTGCGTCTCCGTCTGCCCGATCGACTTCTCGGCCAGTCCGGGGTGTGGCCCGTGCGGGATCCCCGACGGATGGAGCGTCACCGAGCCGACCTCGATTCCCCGACGCGAGCCGAAGTTGCCGGAGACGTAATAGATCATCTCCTCGGAGTTCAGGTTCGAGTGGTGGTACGGAATCGGGATCGCCAACGGGTCGAAGTCGAGCTTCCGCGGGCAGAACGAGCAGATCACGAAGTTGCGGCCCTCGAACGTCTGGTGGCTCGGTGGCGGCATGTGGATGCGCCCGGTGATCGGCTCGAAGTCGTTGATGTTGAACGTCCACGGGTAGACGTACCCGTCCCAACCCACGAGGTGGGGTTGACAAGTACGTACTTCCGAGGACGCTGAGAGGGACGGCCCCGATCGACGAGCCCTGCGAAAGAGGAACGATGGCATCCCTACCCAAGCCGCTTGACCTGCTGGCCGAGAGGGTACGCGAGATCGCGGAAGGGGCGGCACTCAGCGCCCGGCGCGCCCGCGACCTCGGGGCTGACTCATGAGCCCCTGCTTCGACATCTACACCCGCGTATCGGACGAGGACGGCCGCTCCGGCCCCTCGTTCGGGTCGCCGGAGGAGCAAGAGGCTACCGGGCGGCGCTGGGCGGAGCAGAACGACGCGGAGGTCGGCGAGGTGGTCTACGACGGCAACATCTCCGGTGCGAAGCCGGTCGACGAGCGCGAGCTGGGTCGGCTCATCCGCAAGGTCGAGGCGGGCGAGTCGGCTGGCATCATCGTCCGCTACGTTGACCGCTACGCGCGCAACATGATCGAGGGCGCGATGGCGCTCACCCGCATCGTCGAGGCGGGCGGTCGCTTGGTCGCTCCCGACTCCGGCTTCGACTCGGCCAAGCTCAACGCCGATACGCGGATGACCTTCAACATCCAGCTCGCCATCGCGGAGGCCCAACGCGAGCGCAACATCGAGAGCCGGATGCAGGGCAACGACCGTGCCGCCGAGCGCGGCGTCTACCTCGCCAGCAAGCCGCCGCTCGGCTACGACCGGCGCGACGGTGCCCTCTCGATCCAGCCACGGTGCAAGAAGCTGATCCGCGGGGCGTTCCGGCGGCGCGCTGAAGGGCAGACGGCGGTGCAGATCCTCGCGTACCTGAAGGATGCCGGGCACGGGATCGAGACCGTGGACGAGTGGAAGCCGAGCCGGAGCCGCCCCGATGGCAAGCGGGTGGTCTTCCGGCCGTTCGACACGCTGACCGAGAACGGCGTCCGGCACGTGCTCGGCAACATCGCCTACATCGGGAAGGGCATCAAGCCGGGCTCGAAGATCAAGGGCATCCCGCCGTCGGAGTACACCGGCAACTGGCGGGTCATCACGGACGCCGGGTGGGAGCAGGCGCAGGCTGCAGGGGGGCACGCGCACTTCCGCAACAACGGGCGGTGGTCGTCGCTGGCGCGGCTGCGCGGGCTCGTGTACTGCCCGAACGGGCACCGGCTCAAGGTCGGGGCGATCGGCACGGCGGATGGAAAGCAAGCCGCGTACGTGTGCACCCACGCGACCTGCGACAAGCGCCCGGGTATCCATGCCGAGCGGCTAGATGAGTTCGTCGGCTCGCTGCTCCAGATGGCGGTCGTCTCAGGCGAGCCGCACGTCACCGCAATCCTCGCGGGCGACGATCGTTACGAGCGTGCGCTCGACGCGGTCGAGCAGGCGCGTGCGGAGGTCGAGGCGTACCGCGACGGCGTCAAGGTCACCGACGTTGGCGGCGTAGATGCCTGGCGGCGGGGACTGGAGGCGCGACAGGCGGAGCTAGGGGCTGCCCGCGCCGAGCTGAAAGCGACCCCGGCGACGACGAAGCCATACTCGCAGCCGCTCCCGGTTACGCCGGAGGCGTGGGAGAAGATGAGCGAGGACGAGCGCCGCGCGGTCATCGGCGCGTCGATGGACAGGGACGCTTACGCGCGGTTCGTGGCTCGGGTGGTCGTCTCGCCGGTCGGACGCGGGCGGCGGGTGCCGGTGGCCGAACGCGTCGAGGTCTGGTGGATCGGCGCAGAGACGGCGCTCGACCCGGCGACGGTGCAGCCGGTCGGTGACCCTGAGACGATGAAGCTCCTGAAAGCGGCGCACGCGACGGAGGCCGAGGAGGCGGCATGAAGCCGGCAGGCAAGCCGCTCGGGGACTGGCGGGACATCGCCGACGCAATCAACGCCGAGCGGCTGAAGCAGGGCTTGACGGGAATCGTGGGCGAGCGTAGCGCTCTACGAGTCGAAGCGAGCAAGGCGTTCCGGCAGCTCAGCGACGGTCGATTGGAACGAGTGGTCGCGCCGGACAGGGTTCGGTTACGTCATCGAGGGCCAGTTCTGAGTCGCTGCCGGTCACGGCGTAGGCGCGGCGGAGGGGCAAACATGCAGACCCTCACGATCTCAGGCGAGATCAACGGCGTGAATCACCATGTAGACGGCAGGCGGGGGCGGGCGGCGTCCATGCGCCGATCGCCTGGCCCTCGGAGATGTCCGGGCTCATGTAGCACGAGCACCGCTCCTTGTTGACGCGCGCGAGGACCAACGTTGCGCCGGCAGGTTCCTTGCCCTCGGCGCCAGCCTCATCTACTGGCGCACTCGCGCATTCTGAAACCAGTGCTTAGCGCCCCCAGCTGAAAGAGGGCGGCGCGGACCGCGACCGCGCTCGCTGGGTCTTCAGCCAGGCGGTTCGTCACCCGCCGGCTTGGCCCACTCTTCTGGCGGGAAGTCCGGGACCTCGAAGCTCGGATTGGATCCCTCGAGATTGGGCGGGCGCTCCCCCCGCAGCAGGGCCTGAAGGTTCGGGCCGAGGGTGATCTCAAGCACCGTCCCCGGAGGCGGGTTTTCTCCCAACACGTCCCGGATCGCCCGCTCGGAGTCGAACAGGGGACAGAGGGAGCAGCGCGGAAAGATTCCGTAATAGAAGCGGAATCGGCAGTCCCCAAACGACTTGAGCTGGGAGGAGGCACACCAGGCCATCTCCCTGGCGTGATAGGCGGAGACCGGCTCATCGTCCTCGTACGCCTCCGTCGCTCGCCAGTGGCGCACCCGCTCCAGCAAGCGGGCCAGGCCGGTGTAGGCGGTCGAGTCTGTGCCCAGGACGAACCTTGTCCGGTACCTGCCGGGTTCCAGCTCGCTGCACTCGCCGGCTCCGCTGCGGGCCTCGGCCAGCGCCTTCGCGAACCGCTTCGACCGCGACGGGCCGAACTCGACCGTCAGCAGGCGCGCCATCGAGACCACCCTAACCAACCTAGGATTCCCCTGATAACAGGCCGTGTCGCTCTCTGTTGGAACTGCGACACCCCGGGGTGAACGATCGCGATCACGCTGGCAGCCCCCCGACCGCAGCTTCATCGTCAGAGACCGCTAGCAAAGCCTGGAGTGGCGCCGGGCCGCGAAGAGAACCCGGACCTGTGGGTCTACTTCCTGACGTCCTCATGCGTCTCGTGCTGCGCAGCCGCGCCTCATGACCAGAAGACGATTGCGCCTTGAGCCGTGTCCCCAGCCAGCACGCCGCTCTGGGGAAGTCCACCCGGTCTGACCGAGTCGAAGGTGGACCTCAGGGGAGTTCTTTCAAACCCTTCAGAGGCGCTCCGGCGTTTGATCGACCTTGGGTGAAGTCGCGCGGGGGGCCGAGGCCGCTCATCATCCGGACTCGCCGCGGTCCCTACCGGCCCGTGCCTGCCGAGTTCCGTCCAGACGCGCAAGCATCGAGTCCGATCCGCACCTCGGCACCGCCCGCGTAAGTAGACCTCCCCTCGCCGACCTGTTAGCCGTGGACGATCGACAGGCAGAACTCGCCGCGCGCGAGATCGAGGTCGCGCGTCGGCAGCCGCTCCTCCCACCGCCACTCCTCGAGCGTGCGGTCGGGGTAGAGGGCGGCGAGGAGGAGTGCGAACTGGGCGGGCCCGGTCGTGTCGCCGAAGACGGCGACGTAGGTCTCCTCGAGAGTGTCGACGACGTGAACGACTAGCCCGACGGGCTGCGTCGTGCCGACTACTCGACGCTCCTCGACGCCGGGCTGGGCGCGGGCGGCGGCGAGTAGTGCCTGGGCCTCGATCCCGACGACGGCAGCAAACCGCTCGGCGCGGTCGTCGCCGAGGGCCTCGTAGTCGGCGGCGGTCGGGCGCATGAGCCCGGCCTCGATCAGCTGCGGGAAGTGCTCAAAGGCGTCGCCAGGTGCACCGGAGCGGTGGTGGGCATAGGCACAGAGCCAGACGACGTTCTGCTCGGCGTCGAACCAGGTCGCGCCACGGTGGTCGTGGGTTTGGCGGAGAACCCAGAGCGTGTCGTCGCCGGCGGCCGGGCCGACCGTGGCCGTCCCGTAGACGACGGTGTGGCGCCGGTTGCGGAGCGCCGTGACGATCTCGTGGCGCAGAAGTATGTCGAAGTCCGTCTCGCGGTCGAAGCCGAGGTCGTCGACGACGCAGCGCTCGGTGACGCGCAGCTCGTGTCCGGCCCGGCAGACGAACGAGCGTAGGTGGGATTCCCCGGTGTTGCGGTTGCCGGGCATCGGGCCCGACTTTAGCGGCCGGCGCTACTTGTTCAGGCGTGCCGCGCGGGCTTCGGCTTGCTTCTTCGAGTAGCGCTTCGAGAACCGCGCCAACTCGTCCTTGTCGCCGCTCTTGATCGCCGCGCGCAGGGCGTCGTGGTCGGCCGCGAGCTGGTCTCTGTGAGTGTCGAGGAACTCGTGCCAGGCCGAGGCGAGAAGCGCCCCCGGCTCTCTTCCTTGCATGTCGGCGAGCGCCCTCACGTCGCGTCGCAGAGGCTGCGACAGCAAGAAGTCCCCGCTTGTCGGATCGGCCGGATCCTCGACCGGCGTCGCCGCACGCGGATCGACGAACAATAGGCCCTCGCGACGCGGCCTCTCGACGCGATGAACGAAGCCCTTCTGGAAGACGTTGACGAGGCGGTTCGTCGCGGCGCTCGGCTCGAGCCCGGTCGCTTGCGCGAAGTTGGCGACCGTCACGCGGCCGCCGAGGCGTTGGAGGACGTCGAGCGTCTCGTACTCTGTCGGCGTCAGCGAGCCGAGTGGCTCCGCCTCTGACAAGCGTTCGACGGAGGGGGCGACGAAGAGGGCGAGGTCGTGGGTCTGGGCGAGCGAGCGCAGGAGCTCGCGCATCCCCTCGTCCTCGGTGCAGAGGACTACAGCCAGGGACCCGAGCGTTCGGCCGCGCGCCGCCTGGCCGAGCGGGACGACGAGCTCTAAGAGGATGGGTGCCGAGAGGAGCCTTCCTTCGAGGTTCAAGGCCAGCACCGTTGGCTCGCTAACCCCGCTTGGCAACAGCCACTCGCGGAAGCTTGCCATGAGTGCCCGATCAAGGAAAAGACCGACTGTGCCGTCCGGTGTGTTGGGGGCTCGCAGCTCGAGGCGCGGAAGGCGATGAGAATGGAGCAGGGAGGTCATAGGGGCCATATCGGCAGAAGGTGAGCGTGACACAAATAGCAGCGGAACGTGAGCCGCCGTCGTTCTTTTCCGCTATATTCACTGAGTTCAGTGAAGTTCCTGTGTGATTTAGTCGATAAGGAGGTATGGACATGACCCCCAAGCAGATCGAGATCGCCATCGTGGTCAACGGCCAGCCGACGGTCGTCCACGCCAACCCGAACTCGCCCTTGAAGACGGTGATCCCGAAGGCGCTCGAGGCGACCGGGAACACCGGCCAGCCGCCGGAGAACTGGGAGCTCCGCGACGACAACGGCACGCTCCTCGACACCTCGAAGAAGATCGCGAGCTTCAACTTCCCGGCCGGCGTGCGTCTGCTTCTGAACCTGAAGGCAGGGGTCGGCGGCGCGTGAGCACCGCCCCGCAGCTCGCAGACCCCCAGGTTTCGCGCACGAAGTTCAACCGCGAGGTCGAGGAGTTCCGCCAGCTCGCCGGCGACTACGCGCGCCGCGGCTGGCTGCTCGTCGAGGCCGAGTTCCCGCGCGTCTTCGTCGTCATGGCCGCGCCGCAGCTCAAGCCGCCGCCGATCGTCACCGGTGTCCTCCTCGACTACACCGACTACGACCTGAGGCCGCCCTCAGTGCAGCTCGCCGACCCCTTCAGCCGCGAGCCCTACAAGGCCGGCGAGCTGCCGACGAGCTTGCTGCGCCAGGTCGAGACCGACGCCATGCCGATCGGGCTGGCGCTGCCTCCCGGCGTCGTCGCGCCGCGGATGATCCAGCAGCAGCCGCTAATGCAGAGCTATGGGCCTGAAGAGCTTCCGTTCCTCTGCATAGCCGGCGTCCGCGAGTATCACGAGCATCCCGCCCACTCCGGCGACCGCTGGGAGCTCCATCGCCGAGACGGCGCCGGCAGGCTCGTGCGCATCCTCGAAGTCATCGACACCTACGGCATCCGCCCGGTGAACGGCTACGGCGTCAACCTCGTCCCGCAGGTGTCAGGGCTGACGCAAGGCGAAGTACCGGCGTGACGCTGGAGGGCGTCGAGGCGTTCTCCGTCCCCGAAGGGGTCATCGCGAAAACCGAGCGCAGCCTGCGCCGGGCCGGGCGCGATGGCTACGAGCTATTCGTCCTCTGGAGCGGCACGCACAACGGCTCCTCGTTCCGGGTCGAGACGGCTCATGTGCCCGAGCAGACCTCCTACCGCCGGAAGGGCGGGCTTTGCGTCCGTGTCGAAGGCGAGGCCCTCCACAAGCTGAACGTCTGGCTGTTCGAGCATAAGGAGACGCTCGGCGCGCAGGTACACGCCCACCCGACCGACGCCTACCACTCCGGCACCGACGACACCTTCCCGATCGTCACCACCCTCGGCGGGCTCTCCCTCGTCGTCCCCGACTTCTGCCGCGCCGGGCTCTTCGCGGGCAGCGCCGCCTACCGGCTCTCGCTCGAGGGTTGGCGCGAGGACTCAAGACCCGTGACCCGGCTGATCCAAGTCGTCTGATGCTTGCCGACTACTATCTGCGGAGCGCCGTCGCCGCTGCCCAAGTCCTCTCGGGCTTCGACGAGGAGTGGTTTCGCTCGCGGCTCGAGTCGACGCCGGTCGGCATCTCGCTCGGCGCCGACGCGCAGTCAGGGGAGGGACGCGCGCTCGCCGACCTCCTCGTCCGCGTCAGCGCGCGGCTCTACCCCACGATGGCCCTCATTGGCGAGCCGGACACGGTCGCCGCGCTCGCCGAACTCGCCAAGGCGATCAACCCGAAGATCGACCTCGTCGAGGAGGCGCCTTTCGGCGTCGCTGTCGGCGACGGCAGCGCCTTTCAGACGACGATCTACGCCGGCTCAGACGGTTGGGACGGGCTCGTGAGCGCGACCGAGCCGCAGAGCGTCGGCGCGAGCGACAACCCGTTCGGAGCAGGGGTCGCGGCCTGCCTCGCCGCCGCCGGCCTCTTCCGCGCCGTCTTCCTGCCAGACTGGGTGGAGCGCATCGACGAGCGCGTGCGCTTCTCGACCCTCGCAGGCGACACCGTCGAAGCCGCGACCGATGCTCCGTCCACACCTTGGCGCCTCCAAGGAGACGCCGTCCTCGTCGGCGCCGGCGCTGTCGGCCAAGGCGCCCTCTGGGCTCTCTCCCGCGCGTCCTTGAGTGGCCGGCTGCACGTCGTCGATATGGAGGTCCTCGAGCTCAGCAACCTGCAGCGCTACGTCCTGACCGAGCGGGGCGACGAGAATCGCGACAAGGTCGAAATCGCGGCGGCGCTCGACTCCACCCTCGAACTAGTCCCGCATGCGGAAGGCCTCGCCGCCTTCCTTGAGGAAAACGGCTACCGCTGGGACGCGATGCTGCTCGCGCTCGACAGCGCCCGTGATCGCGTCAGCGCGCAGGCGTCTCTACCCCGCTTCGTCGCCAACGCCTGGACGCAGCCCGGCGATCTCGGCGTCGCCGCCCACTCGCGCTTCGGCGGCGAGGGCGCCTGCGTCGCCTGCCTCTATCTTCCGGAGGCGCGCCTCAAGAACGAGGACGAGCTGGTCGCCGAGGCGCTCGGCGTCCCGCATCTGCTCATGCAGGTGAGGACGCTGTTGGCGACCGGCCAGGGCGTCGACCGCGGGCTCTTGGAAATGGTCGCGCAGGCGGTCAGCCAGCCTTTGGAGGCGCTGCTGCCTTTCGAGGGCCGGACGGTGCGAGAGCTCTACGTCGAGGGCTTCTGCGGCGGCGCCGTGATCCCGATCGGCGAGGCCGGCCAGCTGCACCAGGCCGCACAGGACGTGCACGTCCCCCTCGCGCACCAGTCGGCTCTCGCCGGCGTCCTCCTCGCCGCAGCGCTCGTCGGCCACGCGACCGCCGGTGAAGAGGAGCTTACGCAGGTGACACGCCTCGACGTCCTGAAGCCGGTCGGCCGTTTCCTCCGCCAGTTCTCGCGGGCGAGCCGGGACGGACGCTGCATCTGCGACGATGCTGACTTCATCGCAGCGTACACGGCGAAGTACGACTGACACGACCTCGTGTTCACTGATCCAGCGCGGCTGAACGGTTCCCGAGCTCGACAGCCAGGGGCGCTGTGTCGCCGTTCGGCTCTTGTGCGACAAGCAGCGCCGGCTCCGCCCCGGCGCAATGACGAACGCGTGCCTGTCGGAGGACGACAGAGCGACACGACGAGTGATCGACGCGACGTCCGAGCGTGAGACGGCGCTCGCGTTACAGAATGTGAGCACGACGTCCGCCCCTATTCGCATACGAACCGCCTCGCAGAGCCGAAAACCCGCCGACCCGCCCCGAATACGCATCGACCCGATGTAACGCGGACTGCCAGCGCGTCCCGGAACTCTGCGACGTCGCTCGCCGGATCAAGCTCTGGCGTCCAACTTGTCCGTTTTCTGGCCGGCGGCGTATCCGACGCGAGGCGCGATCAGCCGCCGGGGAGTAGTGAGTTCGCGTTTCAGCCGCGTCCGGGCCCGGTGCAGACGTACCCGGACGATGTTCCCCGGCGTGCCCATAACGGCGGCGATTTGCTTCGGGGTCAGGCCCTCCCACGCCGTCAGCGTCAGGATTTCCCGATCGCGCTCGGGCAGCGCCGTCAGCGCCGCGCGGAGAGCGCTTGCTCGCTCGTCCTCGATCGGCGCGTGCGGAGGGTGCGCGCTGCGCAGCTCGCCGGCGAGACGCTCTACCAGCGCGTGCTGGGAGCGGCGTCGGCTCGCGCCCTTCAAGAGCAGGTTGCGGGCGACACCGAACAGCCACAGCCGCGCCCGCTCACCCGTCGGGATCGCATCGAGCTTCCGCCACGCGATCAGGTAGGTCTCGGCGAGCATGTCAGCGGCGTCCTCGGCACTCGGGGAGCGGCGCATGAGGTACGCGAGGAGATCCGTGCGGGTGTCGCGAAAGAGCTGCTCGAAGTCCGCACGCGCGTCCGGGGCCACGCCGTTCACGAGCGGCCACTCGCGAGGAACTGCTTGTACTTCTGTGCCAGCTCCTTCTGCGAGAGCCTCCCCCAGGCGTCGCCGTGCGTTCGCACCTGCGCCATCCAGAGCGGATCGCTGAGCCAACACTTCCCGTCGCCATAGCCGGTCGCGAGCAGGTGCTCGACGCGAGCGCGGTCGCCGGCCACGACCGCGTCGCGGTAGGGCAGCATCCAGCCGAACAGCGTGCCGCTGACCGCTCCTGGATCGTTGGCAGCAGACGGGTCAGGGTGCGGATCCTCGTCGGTGACCGCCCTCCAGCGCGGCGCCTGGGCGATTGTCTGCGCGGCCTGTGTAGTGGCATTGGCATCGCCGGCAATGCTCGCCTGACGCCAGCTCTGCACCCAGGCGCAGAAGGCGCTCGCGGCGAACCAACCGTGGAGCGCGCCGGTCGACACCAATCCTGCGGGGAACGGAGACTCTGATCCGCCGGGGCCGCCTACGCCCGAGCTCGCGACCTGCGTTTGCAGGACCCAGTCGCGCCAGGAGGCGTACCCGTTCGGGTAGTGGATGTCAGAGGCGATCTGCAGCGCCACCGCGCGGAAATCGGGCGCGGCAGGATTCAGCGCCTCGCCAGGGCCACCCACCGCCTGTTCCGCCTTGGTCGGGAACAGACCCGTATGTGCGCTGAAGACGACGGCGGCGGTCGCAACGGTCGCGCTGATCGCGAGCATCGTCGCCGCGACGACGAGCACCGTGCGCCGACGGCCGCGTCTCCGTGTCGCCCGTGGCGACGGCGCCGGCCGGTTGGTAATGGCAGCACCGATCTCTTCCAGCGCGCCCTCAATTCCCTCGCCGGCGAGACCCGAGCGCTCGACCGGGTCACACGCCTCCAACAGCTCAAGGGAGCCATTTGCCCGTCTCCAGTCCTGCTTTGCCATCGAGCGCGCGCGGGGCAGTTTCTGCGCGCGCTCGAACCGATCGCCTTGAAAGAAATCCGCATGGTTGAGCGGAATCCGCCCTGTCCGCCGGCACGGCCGAGCCGCCGGGAACTCCGCGTGGCGCCGATGTGGGCGGAAAGTAGAATCTTTCCGGATGAACGTCTATGTCTATGTGCTCTCCTGCCCCTTGGGCCTGGTCAAGGTCGGAGTCGCCGCCGATCCCACGCAGCGGCTGCGCAACCTGCAGATCGGATCGCCCGTTCTGCTCGAGCTCGCCGCCCAGTACGCGATGAGCGACCGGCCGAGCGCCGAGGCGGTTGCGGCCGCGCTGCAGGAGCGCTTTCGCGACCGGCGCGAACGGGGCACGTGGTTTCGGGCGACCCCAATCGAGGTGCGCCGGGCGATCACCGAGCGCAGCATCATCAACCTCTACCGGCCCTCGGAGGCCGGGCAGCGGGCGGCTGCCAGGGAGGCGGCCGCCGCTGCCAAGGCCGAGGCGGCCAGCGCCCTGGCGGCGGCCAGCGCCGCAGAGAGGCGGCGTCTGCGCCGCGAGCGGCGAGCCGCTGCCGCCGAGATGCTGGCCCGCGGCAAGACCCAGGTCGCGACCGCCGCGGCGCTCGGGGTCACCGACCGCACGATCCGCAACTGGGCGAAGGCGAAGAGCTTCCAGAGCACGCTCGAGCGCGCCCGCAAACGGGTCGCCCGCGCGGCCGCGAAGGAGCGCAGCCGCCGCGAGCGCAACGCCCGGCGCCGCTTCCGGCGCCAGAACCCAGGCCTCTGGGCCGACCTGCAAGCGCGCCGTCCCGAACTGCGCTCCCCGTTCGAGTAGCAGCCCGCCCCCCGACCGAACCGGAGCAGCAACCCTCCGGCCCTGGCAGGCTAAAGGCATCAAGCACGGATCCAACTGGTAGCGACGACCTCCGCGCGGTCGTCCCGTCTGGCGAGGCGCGGTAGTCCTGATGCTACGCGACGTCGACGACGAGGTGACCGCCGAACTCGTCGCGACGATCGAGCGGTTCCTGCGGACGTTGCCCACCCGCGTAGCCGTCGCCGCGTCAGCCGCGAAACCCGCACGTGGGATCTCCGTGAGACGGTGCGCGGCGGAAATCGCTTGCTTGAGTTCGGCAACCGAGCGGGGCCGGGATCGTGTCGACGACGTGCTTGACTGAGTCGAGCTGGTCGCGAAACAGGTAGCGCCACTCCTCGATATCGGCCATCTGCGTCGGCGTCAGGTCGCCGGCCGGCGTGCTTGGGACGGCGGGCGCTGTCTCCGCAGCAGCAGTGTGCGACCCTCTTCGCGGCGCAGCTACCTGTAGAAAACGTCCACGACCGGCTGCTGGCCCTCGGCGAGTTCGTGCAGCGTTCGCCGGGCGTCGGCGCGGGCGCGTTCGAGTGCTGCTGGCGGTTCCTCCCGCTCGGCCGCGCACGCCACCGTCTGGGCCGTGACGACGGCGGCGAGTTGCGCGATGAATCCGTCGACTGAGGTGACGACGGCGGGCAAGGTCGCGACGCCGTGAATCGTCGCGTTGCGCTGACGCAGCGCACGCTTGAGCAGGACATCGAAGCGCCGCTGGAGTTCCTCAAGTCTCTTCAAGGCCCGAGCGGGATCCGCCGCCCACGCGGCCGCGGCCTTCAGGCGACGACGCTGCTGTCTCCGCCTGCGCGGCAACAGCTTGTGGATCTGCTCCGCGTTCTCGAGCAACGCCTTCGTGGAGACGCTGACGCGGTCGCCTGAGGACTGAACGAGCGGCGGCAGGTCCTCCGGAACCGACGTCCAACGGAGGACGTTGTCGACGTTCCAGGCCAGATAGAAGAGGGCGTCGTCGAACTCGTTGATCGCCCACCAGGCGCGGAAGTAGTGGGCGAGCGCGTCGTTCCAGTGCTCGCCGTGGCGGATCGGGAGCGTGCGCTCGAAAGCCGAGACGTGAAGTGCCACCCGCTGCGCCGGATCACTCTGCGCCCGCGCCGCCTCGTACGTTCGCACGTCCTGAAGTGCGGAGAGCGCGAGCGGCTCGCGAGCGGCGAGCATATGGGCGAACTCCGGCGGCAGCTCCTCGAGCGCTTCGCCGGTTCCCTCGCGTAGCGGCATCGCCAGGCGGTTGTCCTCGAAGACCCTGGGGTCGTGGAAGCCGCTGCCCGACCAACCGCCTTCCGCCCCGTGGTAGGAGACGCCCCCGGTCAAGAGCTTCCACTGGCTTCCGCCCTGGCGGAAGGTTGCACTCTCGACGATTGCGAGCACGAGATCGCGGGCCCACTCGATCGGCGGGCGATGCTGCGCCCACGGATTGCGTTCGCCATTCGCCCGCGGGCCCGTCAGCTCGACGCGTGCGTAGACCGGACTGGGGACGTCGTCGGCAACGACCCACGTTCTGAGCGCGTGCTCGTCGAGCTCGACGGGGCGCTCGAAGCCTGGGAAGCCGGCGAAGGAGGTCTCGCTGACTACCGCCTCCGGCCAGGCCCGGTGCGAGAAGAACTGCACCTGCCCGACGCGCTCGTAGGCATTCGGGATGTCGCCATTCATGAAGGCGAACCAGGCGACCGTGGCCGTTCGCGGCGCATCCTCCGCGACGATCGCGTGGCACTCGTCGAAGCGGCCGTGAAGGGCCGCCTCCCACAGCCGGCCCTCGACCGCGCTCCACTGACGTCCGCGCTCCTCGATCAGCTCTCGCAGCTGACTCGCACGCAGATGCGCTGTCTCGAGCGTCGTCTCGCCGCCGAACTCAACGGTCTTCCTCAACTCGCGCCAGGCAGCCTGCGCTGCCCGGGCCTCGCGCAGCCGTTCGAGCAGCATCTCCGCAGCCGTGCGCAGACGAACGATGCCAGCCCGGTCATCGAAGCTCGTCTCGATGTCCGCGGCCTCGGTCAGGAGATCGGTATAGGCCGGTTCGAGGACGCTCTTCAATTCGTCGCCGACGGCGTAGAGCGCATCTTCGACGTCCGTGCGCAGTGACGTTCGGTCATTCGCCCGCGGCGGCTTGCGGCCGCCTCTCTCGATCGAGTTCGCCACGCCTACGACCTCGCGCAGCGCAGCAGCCGGTCGCAAGCTGTGCGGCAGTGTCGTTGGGCTGGCCGTGCGAAATGAGATCGGTCAGGAGCTCGCCGACGGCAGCGACCTCGGGCGGGAGGTCGGTCACGGTCGGCTCGACCATGTTCACCGAGGCCAGCGGCTCGTTGACGTCAGCGGGCATACAGAATCACCGTAGCGCCGGCGCGCGAGCTGGCGCGCCCGTTTTCTTGATCTCCGCTGTGCAGGTCATGGCAGTAGCGGCCATGCCAGCCCAGAATCACCCTGCGCTGATCCGGGCACCTACTTTGTGGTGCCCATCGCGAGCCTAGCCCTGACCCGTTCCACGCATCGATCCCTCATCGGCAGCTGGGCGCAGCCCCGAGAGAGTCAACCTTCGGCGCGCGCGCATGCGTTATGAAATGTGAGCACGACATCTGCTCGTGCTCGGCCGCAAAAGGTCTTCCAGAGCCGAAAACCGGGCCAACGATCTCGAAAAGGCATCGAGCGATGTAACGCGCTTCGATGGACGAGGTTTTACGAGACTGAATATTGGCAACCCATGCTTTGACAGACGTAAGTGCGCGTTGTAGACTCGCGACCGACTAAGTCATCAGCGCCTCACTCTGCGGCCGCGGGGTGCCGTTCAAGGAGGTGCATATGCATGGGTTGGATGAAGGGCGCATGGTTCGCCGTTTGGCTGCGTTGCTTGGGGTGCTCGCCATCTGCGCCCTCGCGCCGGCGGCGGCAAAGAGCAGTCCTCAGGGCTTGTACTGGTTCGACTACGTGACGTCGACTAGCCCGACGCAGTGTTCGACCGGCTGGGGGTTCGGAGGCTGTGCCCAGTCCGGATTCAACAACTGGGGGTATACGACGATCACCAAGTACAGCGGTGACCGGATCGGGATGGGCTTCCGCGACACGGGCGGACTCTTCTACTACACCACCTACGGGGCAGGTGGCAATGGAAACACCTACACCCAGAGCAGGGTCGCGCTCGGCGCGCCTCCCTACAACCGCAGCTTCTGCGGGTACTACTCGGGGACCAAGTCCGACCTCGACTGTACCGCGAGCCTGTAGCTGCTCCGTGTTCAGGGCGCGGCAACTCGTGCCCCGACTGCTTGTCGAGTTGCCGCGTACGCTATTGATTGTCCTCGGCAGTCTCGCGCTGGCGGCCTGCGTGGAGGGACAGGAATCCGCTCACGGGAGACTCGAGCGAATCTCCAATCGCGGGGAGCCCGTCCGCGAGCTTTCCTCTGCGCAACGCGCGATCCTTCGGCGGGCGACGGTCGACCCGGCGACGCTGCGCCTCCTGCGGCAGCACCAGGGGCTGGGCGTGCTCACGGCTCGCTCGCTGCGCGACGAACCGTGTTACCTGAACGCCTCCGGTTCCCGCTTCGGTTTCATCGCCTGCGGCCAGACGCGCCATCGCTTCCCCTCGCGCGAGCTCCCGATGATCGATTTCTCGTCCTTGGTCGCCCGCCCGGGAGATGCGCATCCGCGCATCCGCGCGCTCATGGGGATCGCCGCCGATGGTGTCTCGCGCGTCGCCGTGCACTTCGCCCGCGGACCTTCGTATTTCGTCCCTGTCGTTGCGAACACGTACATCGACCGCCGGGTTCCAGCCCGTCCGGCGCGCGAAATCGTCGCCCTCGACAGCGCCCGCCGCGCTCTCGCGTCGTTTCCGTTACAAGTCCCAGCAGCTAAGTAGGCCCTAAAGGGTTGAGTAGAACGCGGTCCTCGACCGCCAGCGCACCGGCGCGTCGCCCTGCAGGAGCGCAGCGAGGCAGTTCTTCACCGGGTCTGGCCGACGGTGGGCGCCGCAATGCGAGGAGACGCGGCCGGGGCCTTACCCCCTAATGCACAACCAGGGCGTTCGCTTTCTGTGCCATTCCCCCCAAAGGCAACTTCGCGCACTCACCCAGCTGACAATTGACTCCAGGCGGGGCGCGTGCGAATGTAAGCCACCGCCGACCGAGTAAAAAGGGAGTCAAAAGTGGCCGATGCTCAGATGCAACGCAAAGGCTGGCTCGAGAGCTTCTTGTTGGTAGCCGCTCCCGGAGGAATCGCGTTCGGCCTGCTGTGGAAGATTCTCACCGGTGAATCGGCTGAATCGAGCACACGGGTGACGAGGCCGAAGTCAGATCATTCGAGGACCGCTGGAAGGGCGGGATCGACCACTACGTCGATTGGATGCGAACTCGCGTGGCCGAGATGCATCGTCTGCTCAAGCCTACGGCATCGCTCTATCTGCATTGTGACCCGACGGCCAGCCACTATCTCAAGGTCGCTCTCGATTCGATCTTCGGCCCCCGGAACTTCATGGGCGAGATCATCTGGCGTAGAACTGCCGCCCATGTGACCTCAAGGCGCTGGCCACGCCTTCACGATGTCCTTCTCACCTACGCCTCGCTCGGCTCCCGGTGGGCGGTCTGACACGAATCGTGGCGTCCGGTCGGCAAGTTTGCCGACCGGACGCAAATAGGGTCTCTACGGGTTACAGCGGCGGTAGAGCTCGTACGACCAGGAGACCACGGGGCGCCAACTGTCGAGGTTGTAAGGCGTCTTGAACGTGTACCAGAGGTGGCACTGGAGCTGTTCGTACAGGCTCGAGTACGCCCGGGACCTCAGCGAGCGCCGTCCGGCGATCGCCAGGGCGTCCCTCCAGACGCGGCTCGTCGAAGCGGTTCCCCAGCTTTGCGCCAGACCACTCGGAGTGACGCTCAGAGTCCACCCGGCCCGATGCCAGGACCACCACGCATTTCTGGCCCACCAACCAGCCGTTCTCTTCGTGCGCGAGGGTGTCGAGTGTGACCTCGATGCGCTGTGCTGACGATGGGTGATCGCGGTCGCAGTGCCGTGGCGACCCGAGGCACGGTTATAGATGGCGGCGCTACTGCTCGACGTCGCCCCGAGTACGACCGCTGCGATCAGGACGGCGAGAATCCGCTGAATCTGCATGGAGGACCTCCTGATGTAGAGCAGTTACGGATGAAAAGAATTCTACTAGTGTTTTAGAAATCATGCTCTGCACTCCTTCTACCATCTGGTACCAGGCCGGGTCCTGGCACAATCGGTGCCCCTGATAGGCCGGGGGGCCGGCGTTGTAGGATCGACGACTCCGATGCCGAAATCCGCTCGCTGATGCCGCCGTCACCAAAGCGATCCCGCGATGACGAGACTGGTCGGCTCCTCGTCGAGTGCGGCCAGATCCTTGTGCGTACCGGGACGCCGATCGAGCAGCTAACGCTCGCGGACGCCACTAAGCTTGCGTCGCGAAGGTCAAGGACGAAGATCACGACCGGCTCCGCGTACCCGAGGTTTCACGGTCAAGACGAGTTCCGGCTTGCTGTCCTCGAGGCGTTCCTATTCAACGGCCCCGACTACAGTGACGTCGCCCTGAACGCGATTGTGCAGGCGATTCAGGAATTCGAAGACGGGAAGAGCGAACCCCTCGGCCCGGAGGACGTTCCGACGCTGATCGAGAAGGTCGCTGCAGAGCACGAAAACGTCATGGGGGCCGACAGTGAGCTGGCCCTTCGTCTGTACGCGATCTGGCGCTTGCAGGCTGAGGGCAGCGACTATACGAAGCGACAACTCGCGAAGGTGCGAGCGCGAGACGAGGAGGTGAACCGCGAGTGGGCTCGGATAGTGGCGACGATTGCCAAGGACCTCGGCGCCGCGCCGCTCAAGGGCCTCGACTACCGGGACATTGAGTTCGGGCTCACCGCGATCCGGACAGGCTTGCTCGCTCGGAAGGAGACGACAGGGATCCCGGACGGGATATTGGAAAGGCTCACGGTGTGCTTGTTTCTCGGTTTCTTCGAGGAAGTCAGCATGGCCCGCAAGACGACGCTACCCCAGCGGCTCGCCACGTTCCTCAGATCAGTGTCGCCTCGAAAGCGACAGCCAGAGATCTCTCAGAAAGTGGTTACCGAGAGCGCGGAAAGCCTTCGGCGGCTCAGCCCGATCACAGATGAGGACATCAACGAGGAGGACAGCCCGGCGCTGCAGCGCGCGATGAAGGCGCTACGAGATGCTGGGAAAGGCCTCTAGGCGGCGCGGCTCGATCCACGTCGCTGATCGCCATGGGTTCGCCGCTCGGCGCCTTCAATGTCGTCGATCGAGTCCTTGAACCGCCCGCGTGAGGCTCTTACGAGGCAAAGCTCGACGATGCTTGGAAAGCACAGTCGAGCCCCCGGCGCGCTCGAGCGCGCGCGCGAACGGGCCGCCCGCGCGGCCGCCCAGGAGCGCAGCCGCCGCGAGCGCAACGCCCGCCGCCGCTTCCGGCGCCAGCACCCAGGCCTCTGGGCCGACCTGCAAGCGCGCCGTCCCGAACTGCGCTCCCCGTTCGAGTAGCAGCCCGCCCCCGAGCGAACCGGAGCAGCAACCCTCCGGCCCTGGCAGGCTCAAACGCATCAGGCACGGATACAACTGGTAGCTATGCCGCCGCGCGGTGGTCCCGTCTGCGGGGCGCGGTTAGTCCTGATGTCGCAAACGAGCCGAAGAGCGACACGGCTCCCTCGCTCTCGATCCCAGCGACTTTTCAGCTGCCGCTGACCGCCGGTTTCGCTTGCCTCAGCCGGTGCGCTCGGCGCTGGTGTCAAAGCGCCAAGCCGACGAGGAGACGCCAGGTCGACGGCGCTTTAACAAGTTCCTCTCGGCTGCATCCCGTCAGCGTGTCAGCGCCTCGATGTTCATCGCCCGCCGGCCCGCCGCCCTCGTCACGCTCTTACTCCGGCAGCTCCTACTAACGCGAATCGGAAACCGTGACTGAGCCAGTCACTGACCAGCTTCCGTCCGAGTTCCCCTTACCCTCGACTTTGTAGTCGATCTTCGAGATCGCGTTCGTCATCCCCGGGTAGAGCGTCTGTAGATCAAACGAGAAGTTGCCTGCCCGGTCGAGCTTCCCGGTTCCGGCCGCAATCGCCTTGCCTTTGGCGGTGTAGGCGACCAGCCCGACCGCGTTGCTGTCGGTCGGCTCGCTGCGGATTTCCCATTCCTCGCCCACACAGCTGATGCAGTGCGCGAGGACGGCATCTTGGCGGCCGAGCGCCGTCGCGCGCTGGCTGCGGCTTCGGCTCGCAAGACGTCGATGGACGAAGACTGACATCGAGTACTTGAGCACCCGGACGGCGAAACCCGCTTCGCGGTTGAAGCTCGCGCCCCAGCCCTTGCGCGGCCGAATATCGGACGGTATCGGGTGGGGCTCTCCCAGCTTTGTCTTCACTTGCGCCATGACTCCTCCTTCACCCTTTCGCTTCCGCCGCAGGAGAACCCGGCTCTGGAGCGGTACCGGCCGGGCCGGCCGCTCCTACGCCAGCTGTTTCCGACCGCTGCTCGCCTCGCGCATCGGTGATCACAAGCGGGCAGACGCCGCAGGCGAGCGCCCCAGCCTGCGCGAACCAGCGGCAGCTCGCGCGGATGCTGCAGCGCGGAAGTGGCCGCGCGAGCCTCGGCACGCGTCCCGCTTCTTGCTCGTTGAGCGCCATGTCGATGATCGAGCAGCCGCTCCCGGTCCACTGTCTGCAGGCTCCCTCAACGCAGGTGGAGGCGAATCGGAAGCGACGCTCGGGCGAGCGACCTTGATATGCCTCACGAACGAAGTCGTTGTCGACGCGTAGCTGGGGGCGCACGAAGGAGACAAGTCCGTCGCGGTTGACGACGCCGAGCAGAATCGCGCCTTCTTCGCAGCGCGCGCTCGGGCATGTGTGGCCCGCTCGCGCCCGCCGCTCATCCGCCACCTGACCCCCGGCGGACGGGTCCACCCTCCGGGCCGATCCAGATGCCGATCCAATCGCGCGGGAAGCGCACGCGGAAGTCCTGAAACAGGTCGAGTCTCGCGATCTCGGTCAGCACCGCCTTCTGCACAACCTTGTTCAGGTTCTCCGCCTGCTTCTTCTCGAGCGCCAAGCCTTCGATGACGACGCGGAACTCACTGCCAGCCGGCTTACTCATGGCCTCCTCCGCTGTGACTTAAGGTTACCAACCGATGCTACGCCCTTTGCCAGGGGTAATCAAGCTTGCGACCGCGTTAGGAGCGACCGTCGAGGGTGGCGAGATCAGGGCGACTGCGCCGGAGCACAGATGTGGACGTAGCAGTGGCGTATGAGCCCGGCATCCGGGTGATGCGAAGCAGCTGCCGCCGTTCATGTCCCGTGCGCCGACCGAGGCTCCGGTCGTCGCGATCCGCGACGTTCTCGTCGTCCCAACGACGCACGTTGAGGGCGACTATCTTCGGCGTCTCAGCGCTGTTACTGTGAGCTGACCACGGAGTTAGAGCGAGTACCGGTCTGGGCTTCGCGCCTTCCCGCTGCACGTTCGTGACGCAGTCGAGGGAGGTGTAGATATGGCAACCGGAACCGTGAAGTGGTTCAACAACGACAAGGGCTACGGCTTCATCGCGCCGGACGACGGGGGCAAGGACGTCTTCGTCCACCACAGCGCGATCAGCGGCGAGGGCTTCAAGAGCCTGACTGAGGGCGCGAAGGTGGAGTACGAGATCGAGGACGGCCCGAAGGGCCCGCAGGCACGCACCGTCAGCGTCGTCACCTCGGTCTGACCTCGAGGCGCGCATGGCTGGGCAGCTTCCTGCCCGAAACGCCCGCTTTTCGGGGCCGGTTATCGGCTCGGTTGTCGGCGTCGCGGAGGTTGTAAGTGGGCCGTGATCCCTCTACGCATTCGGCTCCAAGCAAGCCGCGTGGCTCCGCGTTGTCGCGTTGTCGGGCACCGACAAGGAGCAGACGGCGGTGGGCCAACCCCGCCCCGGTCGCATACGTCAGAGACGACTAACCCTCGCTCTGCCGGCCGCGCCCTGCGCCCTACGCCTGGGCCTCGGCGCGGTTGAGCGCCGCGCAGACCTTGCACAGGGACTTCCCGCCGTCGCCCTCGCTGGCGCGGAGCAGATGCTCGGCCCGAGCGTAAAGGCACTCTGTGTTGTTGTGGTAGTCCGGCTCGCCGGCTACGTGCCAGGGCGCAGTTTTGGGCACGCCCCCAGGGTAGCCAAGAGTCAGCAGCCAGCCGGGAGCCGGAAGCGGGGGTGGCGGGATCCCACCACCCCCGCCCGGTAGGTCAGGCTACGGCCAGATCGGGCCGGTTGCCGCGAAAACCGCCAGCAGTGCCAGCACGGCACCGAGCAGCAGCAAGTGGATCTTCACCGGGGACCTCCCTTTGCGTCGTCGTTGCACCTGGTAGGCCCCGGGCCCGAGGAGGCCCTAGTATAGGAGGGGGGAACGTCCAGTTGCCACGACGCAAGTCAACCCATGTCGATGACCCGCACGCGGTCGGTCGCCGCCTGCGGGAGGCCCGCGAGCGCGCCGGCCTGAGCCAGCGCCAGCTGTCCTTCCTGGGCTGCTCGCCCGCGTACATCTCGCGCATCGAAGCCGGCGACCGCATCCCCTCGCTCCAGCTGCTGCGAGAGATGGGGAAGCGGCTCGGCGTCAGCGAGGACTACCTCGCCACGGGCACCGAACGCGACGGCGGGCAGGCGAGCCTCGTCGAAGCCGAGATCGCCCTCCGGCTCGACGAGCGAGAGCTCGCCGCCGAGCGCTACGCGGCGGCCCTCGAAGCCGCGACAACCGGCGAGGAGCGGGCCGGAGCGCTCGCGGGGCTCGGGCAGCTCGCCTTCCGCGAGGGAAGGCCACGCGAGGCGATTGCCCGGCTCGAGGAAGCACGCGCGCTCTGGAACGACTTCGCCGACTACCCCGCCTCGGCCGAGGCCCTGGGCCGCGCGTACGCGGCACTCGACGAGCTCGACCCCGCGGTCGAGATCTTCCGCCGCTCGCTCGCGACGGCGGAGGAGCGCAAGGATCCGCTCGAGACGGTCCGCTTCGCCGTTTTGCTGGCAAATGCTCGCATCGACCAAAACGACTTCGCGGAGGCGAAGCAGCTACTCGAGCAGGCCGTCGCCTCGGCGCCCGACTCCAGCGACCCCGTCTTCCGCGCCCGCCTCTACTGGTCGCAGTCCCGCCTCTACTCGGCGCAGGAAGACCCGGTCCGTGCGGCCCGCTATGCGCGAAAGGCGCTGAACCTCCTCGAGCTGACCGAGCACACCTACTACACGGCGCAGGCGCACCAACTGCTGGCGCACATCGAGCTCGACCGCAAGAGGCCCGAGGTCGCGCTCGAGCTGCTGCAGCAGGGGCTCGCCCTGCTCGGCGAGAGCGGCAACGTCCTCGACCGGGCGTTGTTCAAGCTCGAAGAGGCCCGCGCGTTGATCCAGCTCGGCAGCCACGAGCAGGCAGGCGGGCTGGCGATGGAGGCGTCCGGCCTCCTCTCGGACGCGATGCCCGAGGACGCAGGCCGAGGCTACGCACTCGTCGCGGAGGTCTTCGCGGAGCTCGGAGAGCGGGCGAAGGCGCGGGAGCTCTACGAGCTCGCCGCGCAGCTGCTCGAAGGCGGGCCGCACCGCTACGTGTTCGAGGTCTACCAGAAGCTCGCCGCGCTGCTCGAGGCGGACGGCCAGACGGACGAAGCGCTCGGTGTTCTCAAGAAGGCCGTGGCCGTCCAGTCCCAGCCCTCGCGCTAGAGGCTTGATGTGATTTAGCGGCCGTCGTAGGCGGCGAGGGCGCGTGCGGGGCGGCCGGTGAGGGTGTTGAGGAAGATGCCGAGGGGGCCTCGGGCGAGCAGCCGCTCGAGTTCAGCGTAGCCCGCGACCGCCTCGGCGGCGCCGAGGAGGATCAGAAAGAGGGCGGCAATCGCCGCCGGTAGCCGCGCTCCCAGGCTTGCGGAGCAGGGGCGATCAGCTGGCGCAAGCCAAACCCACCTCCCCGCCCACATTCGCGTTTCGAGCCGAGGGCATCGCTCACAGCTCGATCTCGTCGTGGCGCTCGATCGGCTTCGCCGCGACCGCCGCCTCCTCCCGCGCGAGCGGATCAGCATCGTTCAGCCCGAAGGAGAACTGGGTCAGCTGCTCGATCGTGCTCAGGGGTACCTGGTAGGTACGGTAGGCGCCGTAGTTGAACTGCTCGAGGTCGATCTCGAGCCCCTTGAGTAGCTCATCCTGGCTGAGCAGGTAACCGGTGGCCGAGAGCGTCCCCGCCTGCTTGACCATCACGACCACTTTCCAGAACTGGCGCGGAAGCTGAATGACGCGGTAGTCCTCGTCGTCGGGCGCGAGCACCGGGCCACTGAAGACGCTGACCCGAAAGCGAAGGTTGTCGGCGTTTTCGAGGATGTAGTCCTCGAGCCCGGCCCAGCTCGTCTTGTTGCGGTTGAAGTCCTTGTGCTGGGGCGAGCAGTTGGTGAAGTGAAAGGTGTCGTCGTTTCCGAGCTTCGCGAGCGCCTCCGAATCGCCCCAGGCCGGGTCGAGCCTGCGCACGAGATGGCCGAGATCGAGGTCGTTGTGGGCGTAGAGCTCCTCCCCCACCTGCTCCTCCTTCGCCAGACGCGGATCGAAGATCCAACGGTCCGTCTCGCGCTTCAGGCGCCTACCGAGGGCGCCGTCGATGTTAACGGCGGTGAAAAAGGCGAGCCGGCGCTGCTTGTTCAAAGCGACGCTGAAGTGATGGTAGGAAAGCAGGTAGCGCGGCTCCGCCGTCGCCTCGGTGTTGATCGCCGCCAGCGGAACGAGCTCGGGCGCCAGTGCCGGCAGCGCGACCGCCTGCTTGCCGCTGCCGAGAAACTCGGCGTCATAGCCCTTTCGGGTCGTGTAGTCGGGATCGATCCGGATCGCCTCTGCCCCGGGTGCAGGCGGGGCGGCGGCGCCGTTACCCCCCGGCAGTCGCACGGTGATCTCGAGCGGCACCCGCAGTGTTGAGGAGAACGCTGCCGCCGCCGCCGGCGTTGCCGCGGCGGGCTGCGGGCCGGGCAGCACGATCTGCTCCTCGGTTGCGAGAGCATCGGCGAGCGCCTTTTGCTCCGCCGGGTAGTTCTGCTCGCCGATGAACTTGAGCAGGCGGCTGACCCGGATACCCTCGTTGACGTAGCCGCCGAGCTCGGCGTGCTTGGGGTCGGGAACGCCGGCGTGGTGGAGCGCCACCACCTCCCACTGATCGTTGAAAACCGGCGAGCCAGAGGAGCCGGGCTCGGTGTCGGCCGCGTAGTGGAGGAAGTCTTCGAGCACGTCGACGATCCGGTTTTCGCGCAGCGCGACCTGCTTCTTCTCCCCCTTCGGATGCTGGATGATCGAGACGTAGTCGCCCGCGATCGCCTTTCCCTCGGCGGCGATCAGGCGGTTGAAGCCGAAGCCGCCCAGCTCGCTCGCGGAGGCGGCGACCGCGACAAGGGCGAAGTCCAGTCTCTGCTCACTGAGGTAGAAGCTCTTGGGGTCGAGCGGAAACAGCTTCGGCTGCAGAGGGCGGCCGTCGAGCCCGTCCTCGTAGTCGAACTCGATTCCGCTCGACGCCGCGGTGGCAGCGTCAGGAAGCACGTGGTGGTTGGTCAGAAGCAGCCGCGGTGTGACCAGCGAGCCGCTGCCGTAGCCGATCAGCCGTCCGCGCTCATCGCGGATGTTGACGCGGCCGACTGCGCGCGCCGCCCGTGCCCCGCCGGGGAGGTAGCGGACGTCGACGAAGTCGGAGGTATTGATCACGCGCTCGAGAATCGCGCCCGCGGCCTGGACAGCGCCGCTTTCGTTGTTTGCCAGCTCGGTCGGGTTAATGGGACGGATGTCGGAGTAGTAGTGGCTGAGCCGGTCGATCCGGGTCGCCACCCGCTCGGGATCGTCCGCTGCCGCAATGTTGCCGCTTGTGATCGCTTCGATCTTCTCCTGGCGCGCCTCGGCCCGCTCGGCCACTCGCTCTTCGGCCGCCTTCCATTGCTCCGCGTGCGCGGCCTCGAATTCGTTTGCTTGCGTTACGGCCATCGTCTCCTCCTCTAGCCCGTGCCCTGCGAGGAGGCGCCCTCGACCGCCCACATCGTCGAGTCGATCGCGCACTCGCCGTAGGCGATGCGGAAGAAGCCCTCCTCGCCCCAGTCAGTCCCCCAGCTGTTCTTGCCGATCCAGCAGCCCGCCGGATCGTCGTAGCCGACCAGGCAGATGCAGTGGCCGCCGCCGAAGTTGCCGGCCACGTACTTGTAGACGCCGCCGCGGTAGTAGCGGGCGAAGTCCTCGTAGACCTTCATCGTCCCCACAAGCGGCCCGCGCTCGGAAAGCCACGCTCGCATTTCCGGCTGGGCGTCGATTTCCTGCCAGCCAGCGATCGTGGTCAGCCGCGAACGCCAATCTGAACGAAGATCGGTGCAGTCCTGGTCGCCGGCCTGGTAGGGGTAACAGGCCTCGTCCGCCACCCCTTCCTCGCGGAAGGCATCGAGCGCCGCGCTCGGCCACCAGCCGCCGGTTTGCTGTCCGGAACAGCGCCTGCCCTGGGCGCGGGCGATGCAGTAGAAGAGCTGCGCCTCGGAGAGATCGACCTCGAGCCCGGCATCCTGCTCCTGCACACGCAGCGTCCCTTCGACCGTTGCGCAAGAGCCGAAGGCGACGCAAGAGCCGCATCGCGCCTGGTCTCTGATCGGGGTGACGAAGTCACCGCCGGCGTCGCGCCAGTCGTGCGCGGGCGGATAGCCCGGTGCCCCGAGCGCGAACGTCTCGAGCCCAGCTTGCGCCATCGCCTCCTGCTCATCCAACGACGGCTCCTCCGGACCCGGTACATAGCCGAGCAGCTCCATCGCCTCGGGATCGATTTCGTACGGCGAGAGCGATGTCTCGCCCGGTACCCACTCTGCGTCGCTTGCCTCGATGGCCTGTCTAAGCTCAGCGAGTTCCATCTCCTGCCCCCTTCGGGCTTTGGAACAATTGCGTCAAGCGCGCGTAAGAGCGACACTACACCTACGCGCTTACTGATGGCAACGGAGAAGGAGACAATTCGCCTCCGCGTCGGCGAGGAGCATCCGGTCCGGCTGGAGAGTCTGCTGACGGCGGGCTACGAATGGATGCCGGAAGCGGATGATCCCTCGATCGCGAATGTGCTCCGGTCAGCTTCTACGGCGGAAGGTGAGCAGGCGATTGGAGCGGCGCCGGACGAGGTCTTCACGATCAAGGCGGTTCGCCCCGGCAAAGCCACGGTTCGCTTTGCACAGCGCCGGCCCTGGGAGCGAGGCGCCCGGTCCGAAAACGAGCATGTGGTTGAACTTGATGTCACCGACTAGCGGCCGGGGGAGCAGGAGTTGCTCCATGCCTAGCACGACGGTCCCCGACGACCAGGCGCTGCAGAACCTGTTCAACAAGGTCGACCTGGTGAACGGGTGAGCTGTCGGGGCGCGGCCCGAATTGTGAAAAACGCCGTTTCAAGGCTTTGCTGAAGCGGTGTCGCCGGGCATCGCCGGCTCTGCTGTCGCGCAAGTGCCGGAGGGCGACACGGTGCGCCGGTTCCGACATCGTCCCGCCTCCGCTCGCCCGCCGGTCGACTGCCGTTGTGATCGGGGCGTTTCGCTAGGGCCAGCCGAGGTCGGAATCCTCGATCACGCTAGTTCCGCCGACGCCAATGCTTTGCGGATGAATGGAAAGAACACCTGGCACAACGCGTGGCAGGTCGTGGTCTCCGAACCCTGCCTCCGCCTTCAGCAGACGCGCGACTGCCGCACGGAGGACGAGGACGAGCTTAGGTATTTCCGTCATTTCCTCCGAATCGAAGGACACCGCCCCATGCATGATTTGGCGTGTGCGCCAGAGCTGGCTGGCCTCGTCGTCATCCAAGCTGCACACTTCGACGAGGAACCGCCTAATGCCAAGACCGAAGACAGGCTTTTCGGTCGGTGCTTCACAAACGGGACACTCCTTGATTTCGTGGCCCTTCGGGCACGTGATTGGCCCGAGCGTCTTGTAGTCACTCTTCGCCCACAGCGTCTCGAGCGCAATCCACAAGAAGATGAATTGATCGGCCTGAAAGGGCGTCGAGAGTGCTTTCACGTACCACCCTCGAGCGGCTTCGACACGCGGGTGCACTTCGAGCTTCGCCTTGAGCAGGACGGCTTGCTCTTGCACCTCTATATGGCCGAGCGCGGCCGACTGGAGGAACTTCGCGAGCGGAAATCCGACCATCTGCATCATCTCGCGTGTCTCGCCCGGCGAGACCGGTTCCGTCACATCGATGACGCTTGCCGAGATCGGCCGGATGGCGTATTGAAGCTGGAACGACAAATCTTCAATCACAGCTTCAGCGAGTGGCGCTACGGCACTAAGAGCGTCGTTCGCGCTAGGGGCTGAGAGGACGAAGGCCATCTCCCCGATCTCGCGCTGAAGGCCGAGCGAGCCAGTTATCTCGACTGGAAGCGCGGGCCCGCCATATGGGCGAAGGCCCAGGCGGATGCCATCGATGGTGCGCGTCTGCGACTCAATGAATGATCCGAACTCAAGCTTCGGAGGAAGGCCCGGTTTTCCATGCTCGTCAATCATCGGCGGCTCCCGTTTGGGGAAGTCGACCTGGATCACGACTCGCCACGTTCGAACGTTGTCCGTCATCGCGCGCCTCCTGTATTTGTGCTGCCAAAGCAGATACTCGGAGGAAGCTTGCACGGACCCGAGCAGCCGTACGCACGTCAGAGGTGCGGAGCCCCGCGCCTTTCCAGAAGCTTTCCAGCGGGCTATTTCTCCGGCTTTCTGTGCGGCCGGATCTAAGAGAAAAGGCGCTGTTTAGCAGCGCCTTTTCGTGAGCCCTCTTCCGGACTCGAACCAGAGATCCCCTTGCGTGTCACTCTGAGCGCCTTGTCGCGCTTCCGCCAGAGAGCGACACGCCAGGCCACAAAAAGCGTCGGGAGCACGTGCGCCACGTGCTCGGTGCGGGCGAGCTCGAGGTCTCGGCTCGTCCGTTCTCGTACCGCGCCAACGGCGAGCTAAACCACCGCGTATTCGCGCTCTATCGGCGCCGCGTCCGCACGATGACCGCACGGAAAGGACACCATGGCTGAAAAGCCTCTGCAGGTCGGGCAGCGCATAAAACAGCACCGCGAAGAACTCGGCTGGTCGCTCTCCAAACTCGCCGAGGAAGCGAAGGTCAGCAAGGGTTACGTCTGGAGCCTTGAGAAAGGCCAAACCGATGCCCGACCATCCGGACGAACCCTTTACCGGATCGCAGAAGCTCTCGGTGTCACGATGTCCGATCTTCTCGGGCGCCAGTTGCTTATCGAGCCGGCTCCGGATCGTTCACCCGAGCTGATGGCATTCGCCAAACGTGAGAAGCTTCCTAACACGGACATCGAGATGCTGGCTTCCATTAACTTCCGGGGCAAACGCCCGGCCACCGAGAAAGACTGGGAATTCATCTATCGCGCCATCCGCGCGAGCATTGAGACGTAGTCCCACGAGCCGCCCGTCTAAGGAAACTGGCCGGTACGATCGCCGTACATACGTGATGAAGGGCACGGACGCGCGTTCAGGCGCAATCGAGGTTCTCTCCACCGCCACGAGGGGGTTTGTGGGTCGGAATCTTAGGCGACAGATGCTCGGCTCTTAGTCCCAGCGACCGCTTCCTTCTGTTGTGGCTCGATCTTCATAAGCGTTACGAAGAGGATCGCGATGATCGGGAATCCCAGAATGAGCGTGGAAGGTAGTGCGACGGGCACGGCCATCAGGAACCACCCGACTAGACGCAACACAAAAGCTGTGCGTCCGGACCAAATGGCCGCGCCTGTCGCAAAAAGCGTTCCGCCTATGGCTAAAAGCGAGAACACCACGTACGGAACCCATGCCGTGTGCAACGACTCGTATGGGTCTCGAGCCAGGTTGATGATGCCGAGCAGACCGATGGTGACTGCTACCAGGCTCGACGTCAGGGTGAGAGTTCGGAGGTAATACCAATCTACCAGCGTGTTACCTCGACGAGCTAGACGAGCGCGAACTAGCACCGCGACGATCATTGAGACAATTACGAGTGGTGCTGGCAACGATCAATTACCCCCAGTAATGGTTATCACTTATTTGCCGCCAATGGAAAGGCAGACATTGCCCCGTTGCCCACGTAGACGTAATGGCGGTCCCGTAAGTGCCCGTGTACCCGCCGCGTACGCGGTTGTCGCTGTAGAAGATGTGGCTGTCATAGTTGTAGCCTGCCGCGCGGCAGAAGTAGCCGTTAAAAAAATGGGCAGAGGCATGTGTGCGGTGATTCTGGCAATCCGTTGTCTGCCACATCGAGCGCGAGATTCTCTGCCAGCTTGAGGCGGTGTGCCACTCTAGCTGGGCCATCGGAGTCGAGCCAACGATGCAACCTCCACCTCCCCAGGTCCATGAAATCCTCACTTCAACCTTAGCGAGGTGGATATGAACGAAATCCTCCCACCAGACGCGATGCCACGCAAAGCCCTGGCTGTAATTGGGGAGTTCCTGGGCCGGTGGGCCTAAGGTGGTGACACACGAGGGCTCGGGGTCGATGGTGTCGCAAACAGGAGTTGTAATCGCTTCAGAGGTTTCCCCAGAACCTGGTTGGGGAACCGCCGCCGGTGTACCAATCTCGACCTGCTCCGTGCATGTTGCGTAGTCCGCAGCAATCTGACGGCTCTCAACGAGGCCGCTAGACATAAAAGGCGTGGAATCGGGCGGGTGCCAGACGCAGGTGCCTTGAGAGGATACGCCTGACTGGGTGATGACTATCGAATTGGACAGTGGCGGCTCGGTCGAGTAGCTGAAGTACTGCCAGTCCGCACTCGCCACGGATGGAATAACAAGCGTTAGAAAGACAAGCACGAGTCCTGGCAGGATACGCCAGTGAAGTCCGTGTGGCATTTGTATCGCCTTCCTTCATAGTAGCTGTGGTCGTTGTGTCGTGGGTCATCCATGAACTGAGCGCTGTTGGTCGGGATTTTGAGCGCTGTTGGTCGGGATTTTCTTCGCTCGCTTGCCATTGCTCTCCTTTGCTCGAGCTGAAGTGGCTCATCACGAACAGATCACGACGCATCGCGGTGTGTCAGCCACCTCCTCTCTGAGCGGCGCCCTTACAGGGCCTAAACAAACCCCTTTCTTGGGCAGAAGGAAGGTGGGGCAACGGAGCGAGACATGCGGACCTAGTCGCACGGTGTCCACCAAACCGGGGGAAGTCCAACGACTACTGAAGCTTTCTTGATGTTGCCTACCCAGTGGTGAGGTCATTACGGGAGTCACCGACCCTTTACCCGTAGCGGGAACGATCGAAACTTGCTGAGAGCTAATTGGCGACAGCGAGAAGCTCAGTGGATGGATCGCGGGCGAGCAAGCCGAGCGCCGTCGCAGATTTCTTCGCTGCCTGTCCACTCATGCCGAAGCGGGTCGTGAAGAGCTCGTGGTTCGAAGAAACGCAGAGCGTCGAGCGGCTCGCGGGATCCATGCGAGTCAGTCCTGCGGCCCTTTTCTAGCGACCTCGGACCACTCGGACTGACAGAGAGTAGCCCGCTCGCTGCGAATGGCGAATCAGTCGCTTCCTCCGCGCCACAGGCGATCTCCCAAGCTCTCAGCGAAGCCGGTAGTGACCGTAACGAGTACGCCTGAAAAGTGGCTTCGGCCCCTTCGAGCGGGTGAGCAGATAATCCGCGACTGAGAAGCGAGACACTGGCCCGCCTAGCAGCCGCTCCACCTCAGCACGGATCGTCTTGACTTGCATCTCGCCGCCAGCCTCTGCCAGGACTTCGATGATCGCCCTGCTGACCGTGCCGAACCGGCGGCGCCCATCGGGCCAGCCCACTCGCGATTTTTGCTTTTTTGTGGGTGCTTTGCGTGCTTTATCACTTGTGAGACACTGGAGTAGGTCTTGGAAGGCAGGGTTTGAAAGACCTCCTCTGAGGACCGCTGAGCCGGACTCGAACCATTGATCAGGCGGAGAACGGTCTCAGGTGGATTTGAAAGAACTCCCTGAGGTCCAGGACGACATCCTCACCTGCTCTTCTTCAGGCGTGCCTCCGACCTCTACGCGAGATGGCGTTTTCCGAGCGACGACTTCGCGCGGATCATCGAGCACATCAATGAGCTCGGGAAGCTCCACTCGACACTGTGTCTCGACGGACATGCTGGGCCAGGCGTACGGGTGGCTGATCGCCAAGTTCGCGGCAGGTGTGCAGGCAAGGGCGGCGGCGAGTTCTAAACGCCTGGCGAGGTCGGCCGCTCATGTGAAGCGGGGCTTCGCGATGCGGAGCGCGACCGGCTTCGACCAGGTCGTCTCCGGCTTGCCGGGCAGCAGTAGTTCAGGCCCCTGACGATAACCGGCCGGCGTTGTCGCACAAGAGCCGGAAGGCGACACGGCTGCCGCGCTGGCGATACCGCCCACCTTTCGGCCGCCCCTCCTCCCGCTCCCCGCTCGCTCCAGGCGCGGCTCAGCCTCCTGCGGCGGGCAAGCTTTGCTTCCAGCTTCGCCACTGAGTGCTCCTCTGCGCTCGCCCTGAGCTCGCTCTCGGTCAGGCGGGCGCCTCTCGCTGCTCCGCGGGTAGCTGCGTGAAGGCGATGAGCGCGACCGAACACATGTGAGTAAAGGCGGCCTGAGCGCTCGTTGCTGCAAAAAATGATTGATTTACAGGTACTTTCTCTTTACCCGATGGCGTGAATTAGGTAAGGCGAGCGCGTGGATCAGGTGGCGCGGCCGCGAGCCGAACAGACACGCGCCCTTGCTCCTGAACGCTGCGACGTTGCGCGGAAATGGGTTCCGAGGCACGCCGCGCCACGCTGACCATTCGGCGTTTCGGAGCCGCTGCCCTAAAGTCGGCCAATGCCGACGTGTCTGAGCTGCGGCACCGAGAACCCGGAGGGCTTTCGCTTCTGCGGCCGGTGCCGGAGCCCCCTCGCGGAAGCCGCGCCTGAGCGGCGGAAGACGGTCACGGTCCTCTTCTGCGACGTGAGCGGCTCGACCGCCCTCGGCGAGCGGCTCGAGACGGAGGCTGTGCGCGAGGTGATGCTTCGATACTTCGACGAGATGCGGGTGGTGATCGAGCGCCACTCGGGCACCGTGGAGAAGTTCATCGGCGATGCGATCATGGCCGTCTTCGGCGTTCCCGTCGCCCACGAGGACGATGCGCTGCGCGCCGTCCGGGCCGCGGCGGAGATGCTCGGGCAGCTGGAGATCTTGAACGACGAGTTCGAGAGCCGGTTCGGCTCTCGGATCGGGCTTCGCATCGGAATCAACACCGGCGAGGTGGTCACCGGCGACCCGGGCGCGGGCGAGGCGTTCGTCAGCGGCGATGCCGTGAACGTCGCGGCCCGGCTGGAGCAGACGGCCGGAGCGGGGGAGGTGCTGCTCGGCGAGCTGACGTACCGCCTCACCCGGCAAGCGGTGACCACAGAGCCGGTCGAGGCGCTCGCGCTGAAGGGAAAGGAGAAGCCCGTTCCGGCTTACCGGCTCGTGGGTGTCGCCGCCGAGGGCGGCGTGCGCGTCGGCCGCGCCGTGGGCGCGCTCGTCGGGCGGCGTGAGGAGCTTGCCGTGCTCGGGCAGGAGCTTGCCGCAGCCGTCGCGGAAGACGCCTGTCGGCTCGTGACCGTCCTCGGGGAGCCGGGGATCGGCAAGTCGCGTCTGACCCTCGAGTTCCTGGCCTCGGTCGAGCCTGAGGCACGCGTCCTCACGGGGCGGTGCCTTTCCTACGGCGAGGGGATCACGTATTGGGCGCTCGGAGAGATCGTGCGTGAGGCGGCGGGGATTGGCAACGAGCAAGCGGCCTCGGTCGCGCGCGGGCGGATCGAGGCGCTTCTCCCGGGCACGGACGACGCCGAGGCCGTGACTGCGCTCCTCGTCCAGGCGCTCGGACTCGAGCGCGGGAGCGGTGCCACCGGCGAGATCGCGTGGGCGGCTCGGCGCCTCTTCGAGGCGCTGGCGCGCGACCGTCCGCTCGTCGTCGTGATCGATGACCTGCATTGGGCAGAGCAGACACTCCTCGACCTCGTCCAGCAGCTCCTGGAACTCGCGCACGCCCCGCTTCTCGTCATCTGCCTCGCCCGACCAGAGGCGCTCGACATACGGCCCGGCTGGCCGGGCTCCATCCTCCGCCTCGAGCCGCTGCCGGACGCAGACGCGGCGCGCTTGATCGAAGAGCTGATCGGAGGCGCGGGGCTGGAGGAGGACGTGCGCGAGCGTGTGCTCGAAGCAGCCGCCGGAGTGCCGCTGTTCGTGGAGGAGCTGCTGGCCATCCTTGTCGAGGACGGCCTCGTGCGGCAGGCGCCGGACGGGCACTGGGTCGGGCGCGGTAGCCTCGCCCACTTCGCGATCCCGCCGACGATTGACGCGCTGCTCGCCGAGCGGCTCGACCGGCTGGAGGTGCGGCAGCGAACGCTGCTCGAGGACGGCGCGGTCGAGGGGGAGCTCTTCCACCTCGGTGCTGTCCTCGCGCTCGCCGCCGAGACGGCCGACCGGGCGGCGCGGCTGCTCGACGACCTCGTCCGTCGTGAGCTCGTCCGCCCGGGGACGCCCTTGTTCGTCGACGATACGGCTTACAGGTTCCGCCACATCCTCATCCGCGACGCTGCGTACCGCAGCCTCTCAAAGAGGACCCGCGGCGAGCTTCACGAGCAGTACGCGCACTGGCTGGAGGAGAAGGCGGGCGTCCAGGAGATCGCCTACGAGGAGGTCCTCGGCTACCACTTCGAGCAGGCGTACCGCTACCGCGCCGAGCTGGGGCTCGGCGACCGCGCCCTTGGGGTGCGCGCCGGACGCTTGTTGGCGTCGGCGGGGCGCCGTGCGCTCGGTCGCTCGGACATGGCTGCCGCGGAAGGGCTGTTGTCGCGCGCGGCGGAGCTCCTCCCAGAGGACGATCCGGAGCGGATCGAGCGCGTGCTCGGTCTCGGCGTCGCGCTCCGCGAGCTCGGCGAGTTCGAGCGAGCGGCCGACGTCAACGCCGAGGCGATCGAGCGCGCGGGCGCGGCTGGGCTCGACGGAGTCGCGGCCCGCGGCCAGCTGAACGCGGCCTTCCTTCGGCTCTACACGGACCCGGCCGGCACGGACGACCTCGTGACGACGGCGAAGGAGTCGCTGCCGGTCTTCGAGCGCCTCGAGGACGACGCGGGGCTTGCCCAGGCACTCTGGTTCATCGCGCTCTCGAACTGGAATCGCTGTCGCGTCGGCCGTGCCGAGGAGCTCCTCGAGCGCGCACTCGTGCACGCGGAGCGGGCCGACGATCGGCACTGGCGCGACCAGATCGTGGCCATGCGCGGGCTCTCGACCGTCTCTGGCCCTACCCCGGCGGAGGATGCGCTGCGGCGCTGCGCCGAGCTGCTCGACCACACGCGGGGGGCGCGGGGCACGGAGGCGCTCCTCACTGCCTACTCCGCGGTGCTCGAAGCGATGCGCAACCGCTTCGAAGCTGGGCGCGAGAAGGCGGCGCGCGGCTCGTCGATCCTCGAGGACCTCGGTCGGCGCGTCACAGCAGCCGGCTCCTGCTACTTCGCGGCGCGGGTCGAGCTGCTTGCCGACGAGCCGGTCCGCGCCGAGGGGATCGCCCGGTCGGCGCTCGACACACTCGAGACGCTGGGCGAGACGGTGAACTCGGCCGTCGTGGCGACGCTGCTCGCCGAGTCGCTCTGCCGCCAGGGTAGGTTCGACGAAGCCGAGGCCGCCACGGAGACGAGCGAGCGCCTGGCCTGGCCGGACGACTTCCACGCCCAGGTCGGCTGGCGCGCGGCACGCGCGCAGGCGTGCGCGGGCCGCTACGAGGCACAGCGGGGGGAGGAGCTCGCGCGGGAGGCGATCGCACTCCTCGAGGGCGCCGACGACCTCGACCTGCGCGGAGATGCGTTCGTGGCCCTCGGCACGACGCTCTCGGGCGCAGAGCGCCACGACGCGTACGCGGAGGCCATCGTTTTCTATGAGGCGAAGGGAAACCTCGCCTCGGCCGAGCGGGCGCGGCGATTCAGCTGAGCCCGAGCTGCGCCGTCAGCGCGCGATCGCGCCGCGGCTTCCGCGCCGGCGGGACGACGAGCGTCGCGAGCAGCGGCACGCGGGCGTCCGGGAGCTCCTCGAACGGCAGCCGCAGGACGAACGGGTCGGCGACGAGGGGGTACGGCGACGCTTCGTAGACGATCATCTCGTGCTCGCGCGGGTACGCGCGAGCGAGGCGATCGACGAGGAGCGCGAGGTTCTCGCGGCGCGGCGCGCTCGCGTATCCGAGCTCGCCGACGACGCCAATCTGCCACAGGACGAGCGTGGCGGCCGTGTCAGGACGGCGGCGATGGACGATGAAGTCCGTCGCCTCGTAGCTCTGAAGCCCCGTCGCGGCGGGGTCGATTCCGAGATCGGCCACGAGGCAGTCGAGCGCCGAGACGGCGGGCAGCATGCGGGCCCGGTAACCCTCGGTGCGCGCGCGGCGGATCGCCTCGTGGCCGGGATTGACGAAGACGCCTGGATGCCCGTAGAAGGCGGCGCAGACGTTGCGGCCGGCCCGCACCGGCGCGAGCAGCTCTTCCACCATCTCCGCGTAGGTCTCGCGCCGGGGCTTTCCAGGTGCGTAGAGATTGCCGAGCGATCGGCTGCGCGGATTCATCCGCTCGATCCACTGTGCCATCAGCGGTTGGGTGACGAGGTGGAGGATCTCGTCCGCCCGCTCGATCGCCGAGGCCGCCTCCGGCGTCACCTGCTCCCGCAGCGCGATCCCCGTTCCGACAACGGTGAGCGAGCCGCGATCCGCGATCAGGCCTTCGGCTCGAAGATAACCATGAACATTATGTAGCCGCTGCCGGCAAGCTCTTTGTCGAGCACCGCCTTCACCTTCCCCAGGTCACGGCTGAGGAGGGTCTGAATCGTGTCGTCCGAAAGCCCGGCCTCGCGCATCGTCCCTTGCGGATCCTGCGCGTATGCGTCTTGAAGCTGTGGATCCTCGCTGAGCTTCGCCAGGAAGCTGGAGAGCTCGCCGCCGTTTCCATTCATGAGAACCTCCCGTTCGCGCTCGGCCCTGTTGCGGCGACGCTACAGCGGGCAAGCGATGTCGTCAACCGCGACAAGAGGTTTCCTCGTACGGCTGAGTTGTCAGTCTGAGAGTCGGCTTAGCGAGCCATTGCCTCGCCCCGACCACGGCCGAGATTCCCTTCTAGATGCCGAACCCCGAGAACCTCAAGCCGGCCAAGCCCGGAAACGAGCTCGCGCTCAACACGGCGCAACCAGCGAGCGCCGGATTCGGCCCGTAGCTCGTGCCCAAAAGCGGCGATTCCTGCGCCGAAACGGACTGCTCGCGCGGGACCTCGGAGGCGTGCCTGCTGCCTACCTTGACGCATGGGCCAGGGCAGCGGCGAAGGTCGGGTTCGGCCGCGCTGATCGCGCTTGCGGGCGGGGCGGGAGTGGGAGGAGACACACGTGCGCGCACCTACCTGGAGTCTGCCTGCATCAGGCTGCGTCGGCCCGGTGCTTGTCGCGCTTCCGCCAGGGTGGGACAGACACGCGCTTTGGGACAAAGGAGAGCAAACGACCTCGCCGCGCTATGCCGGAACGACCGACAGCGGGCCGAGACGGCGTTCAAGGGCGGCAGCCATCCGCTCGGCGTTGCTCTCGCCCGTGCTCCCGACGGTTTTGCCGCCCTCGGTCACGAGGCGGATACGCGGATCCGGCGGAGCGGGTACACGCGCATCGCGCTCGTCGAGCCAGTGCTCGTACGAGCCCGGTCGGAAAGGACGGATCCGGGCGCCGCTCGTGCGCCCGCGGGCAGCCGCCGAGGCGGGGCACCGGCCGTCGTCGGACTCGGCCGACGGGTACGAAGGGCTGGCGACTGCGCGCGTCGGCGCGTCCTCGGGCGCTCGCGCCGGCTTGCCGCCGTTGCGGGCGGGCAGGCGCTGCGGCCACTTCGCCTCGGCTCCCCTGGGGTCGCGCCGCTTCGCACGCTCGGCCTCGGCGAGCTCGAGCGCGTCGAGGCGTCGCTGAATCGTCTTGCGGTTGACCCCGTACGCGCGCGCGAGTTCGCTGCGCCACGCACCCGCCTGCACGCGGCGGCGGATCTTCTTCACCTCGGCATCCGTCAGTTTCGCCTTCGCCGGCACGAGATGATTTTACTTCCGCGACCTTCGCGGGACATTTCGGGACATTTCGCCGATCGGCGCGATCCCTGGAAAACGGCTTAGGAGAGCGTTATGTCCCGACTGTGCTGGGACAATTTCGCGCTGAGGCAGCCGCGGCCTTGCGTTGCCTGCGCTGGCAGCGTCACCGGGCATGTAGGCCTATTTTTGGCTTGTTCATACGGTTTTGCCCGAAACCCATCGTCTCCCGCGCGGCGCCTGCGGATCAGGCTGAACGTACGTTTGTAAGTCGGACCAAAACGCCCATCGCCGCGACAAATGGCTCATTTGCAGGTATTTCCCGATTTGTCGCCGTTCTGAAATAGCCCGAATCAGCCCTGCTCAGACACACAGCTCGTTGCGAGCGCTTGCTCAAAGTCGAAGTCTCTCAGGATAACTCTTGCTTCCTCAAACGCGATTGCCGCTGACGCGACGTGATCGAGGCCGACCGGGATGTCGAGAAGCGTCCAATTTCCTACCTCGGGGTTCTTGGTCGGCGATCGGACTACGCGCGGTGGTTGTTCTAGGGAAACTGTGACGGCGAAGGAACGGGGATCGATTGCCAGGCCGCGGCCGATAGCCTTGACAATGGCTTCCTTCCGCACCCAACACAAGAGGATCTGACGCGCGTGTAACTCCCTCGGTACGCTCGACAGCTCAGCGCGCTCATCGGGTGACAGAACGGCCCTCATCAGTTGTCCGGTATCTCGCGAGCCCCGGATGTACTCGACGTCGACGCCGACCGGGCCTGCAGTCGTAACCGCGATCAGCGCGAGATCGTTGACGTACGAGAGACTGAAGTGGGGGGCGCTCTCGCCGATTAGTGTCGGTTTCCCATGCGACCCGCCACAAAATCGGCAGCGCGTATCGAAGACGAGGCTGGTAGGGCTGGGGTGGACGTAACGTGCGAGTACAAGCCGAAGCGCGGCCCGTGTGCGGGCAAACCGGTACGCGTCACCGGCCGCGAAGAATCTTCCCGCACGGGCCCTTTCTTCGGGACGGAGGAGCGCCACGACCTCAGGTGGGGCGAGCCCTGATGAAAGCGGTACTCGCCACACATCCAAGTCGGCGGGCTTGCATAACCCCCCCTCCGCAGACTCAGATGCCCACGTGTCGCTGCTCGACTTCAAGATCGCCACTCTAGCTCTCAGAGTGCCTATGGAGCCCGAGCCAAGTCGACAGACACCGCAAGGTCGTCAGAACCATGGCCGCAACAGCTGCCCCGTGCTTAGACCGCGGTTGAGCGAATCTACCTCGCAGGAGTCACGGTCGACTTCGGAGGCAGGAACCCGCATTCGACCGTTTCCGCAGGACGCATGCGAGGAGCTGAACTTCCGTGGAGATCTAATCTAGTATCGCCACGGTCGCAAGCGGAAGGAGTAGGAGTGAGTCTTGAGGCAGTCGATGTTCCGCGCGTGGCTGCACCCCGCGCGTGGGCGACACCGGCTGCGCATTACAAGATCGCACTCAAGGATCCGTGGTTCAAGCTTGTTCTCAAGCTGCTTGACGCGTTCAACTTCGCCACGACAGAGTTCTGGCGAAGCCGAGGCGTCACTGCTGGCCTCCTCTCGTTGACCACAGGGTCGATCTCTTGCCCTGCCGGGCTCGGCAGCGACGCGAATCCTGTGGAGGTAACGATCGCGGGCGTCAAGACCTATCTGACTGACTCGCAACAATTCGCTCTCGAATTCGCGTGTCGTCTCACGCCTCGCGGCGCATACTCAGTGATGCCTTCGTTTCGCGGGGACGTCAACGACGATCGCCACTTGGCGCAGTTCTTCCACTCCGAAGCTGAGCTTCGATGCCGCCTTGACGAGGTGTTGGCAACGATCGAGGAGTACCTAATCCACCTCGCTCGATTCTTTGTAGAGCATTTCCGCGGCGACGTCCAGGCCATCACCGGCACAACCGAGCACCTCGAACGCCTCGCGCTAGGTGGTCTCTTTCAACGCATTACATTTGCGGACGCCGCAGCGGCCGTTGCGGACGTTCCCGGGGCCATCGTCTCGACTGGAACCGGGCGCGCACTGACCCGCCGCGGCGAGAGCGCCGTCATGGAGCGCCTCGGTGAATTCATCTGGGTGACTCACCACGATGAGCTCGCCGTTCCGTTCTTCCAGGCGAGCGATATCGGAGCAGATGCGCGGCGCATCGCTCAGAACGCGGACCTTTTGTTCGGGATCGGCGAAATTGTCGGTGCGGGAGAACGCCACGAGACAGCTGCGGACGTGCTGAGCGCGCTGGAACGCCATCAGGTCAGCGAAGAGGTCCAGCGCTCGTACGACTGGTACGTCGAGATGCGTCGCATCGCGCCCCTGAAAACGTCCGGGTTTGGCCTCGGCATCGAACGGTTCCTGCTGTGGTTGCTGAACCACGACGACATTCGCGATGTCCAGTTGTTCGCCCGCGAGAATGGACGCGCAATCCTCCCGTGAACCATGAGCATGTCGTAACGGCTCTTGGTGTCCGCGATGTTGCTCGAGGCTTGGCGGATGCGACGGGTTGCGACGTGATAGGAGGGGATGATCCTCGGTACGAGTGGGAGCGCCGGGTCTGGAACGCAAGCATTGACCGTCACCCTGCGGCGATTGTCAGGTGTCGAACATCGCAAGACGTCGCTACGACAGTGGAGGCGGTCCGCCGAATCGGATGCCCCATGACCGTCCGAGGCGGCGGGCACAACGTTGCCGGTAGTGCGGTTGCGGACGGAGCGATCATGGTCGACTTGAGCTGTCTGCGAGGCGTCGTCTTCAGCAACGACGGACAACGCGTGCAGGTCGGAGGCGGGTGCGTTTGGGGCGATGTCGAGCGACCTGCTGCCGATCGCGATGGTGTCATCCCGACCGGGATGATCTCTCACACGGGGGTGGGCGGTCTCACACTGGGCGGCGGAACAGGGTACTTGACACGCCTACTTGGAACCACGGCCGACAGCTTGTTGGCTGCACATGTCGTTTTAGCCGACGGTACGACCGCGCTGGTGGACGAGGAGTCGGATCCGGATCTTCTTTGGGCATTACGCGGCGCAGGGCACAACTTCGGAGTCTGCACGTCGCTCCTGTTCAGGGTCCACAGGCTCGCGACGCCGGTCTGGGTTCGACAGGCGATCTATCCAACCACCGCACGTCGAGAAATCCTCTGCGCATACCGTGAATGGGCCCAACATCAACCCGACGCGCTTACGACCTACGTTCACCTTTTGGTTGCGCCGCCGTACTGGCCCTGGATCCCCGAGCAGCATCGTGAGACCGAGGTCGTGAACATTACGAGCGTGTTCTATGGAAGCGAGCGCGAAGGAGCCCTCTCCACTAATGAGATCTTCGAAGCTGCGGCACCCATCTGGACGAGGGCGAAGACGATGCGCCATGTAGAGTTGCAGCACGCATGCGACGACGACTGGCGACCTCGGGTCGGGCACTACTGGAAGCCCGCATACCTCGCCGATCTTCCCGATTCAGCGGTCGAAACCATCCTCGCATGGTGTGACCGGTACCCACCGGTATTCGAGCAGGCCCGGTCGAAGATTAGCCCGCAGCCGATCAATCAATTCGAGCTGAACTACCGAGGAGGAATGCTCTCTCGGCGAGCGAGCCTCGAGACTTCTTACAGCGACCGAACCACACCATTCAATTCGAACATTCAGGCTGTTTACTCGAACCCGGCCGACGAGCCCGCCTTGCTTGAGTGGGCCGACGGATTCGCCGCTGCGATGGCTCGGTATTGGTCGGGTGCGTACGGAAATTTCCGGAGTGACCCTGCAGACTCAGCGACGGGTCGTCGGATCTACGGCGACGAGAAGTTTGATCGGCTCGCGCGACTGAAGACCCGATACGACCCCGAAAACGTTTTCTGGAACAGCGGCCTCGACCTTGTGACTTCATGATATGCGACCGTCGTCGTGGCCAGGCTCCCAGGGTCAGCGGTCCGCATGCCGCCTGTTTGTAGGCAAGACTGACCGCTGCTCGGGCAAAATGGTCCCAAGAGTGTCCCATCGAGCCCCGGTCGCGAATTCCACGGCTCGACGCTCAGCAGAGCGGAGGTCGAAGAACTTCACACCGCGCGTCGGCATCGTGCATGCGCCGTATGCGGCAGCGACGCTTCAGGAATTGCTGGCTGCCGCTTCGAATCTCTGCGAGATCGTATTGATTTTCACTCGAGCTACTGTGGAGGCATTTCCGTCCTTCTTCGAACTCAGTGGGCTAATAGCAGAGACACACCTCGTCGAAAACGCCAGAGATCCCCGGTGCTACGTCAGCCTTGATCTGGACGGGATAACGACGGTTCACGACGCACTGTTGGAACCCGTCGATGCCGTTGTCGCAGAGCTCGATTACGCCGGCGCCATGAGCGTTGCTGGACCATGGGACAAACTCAATCAGCGAACATTACTTGCGGCGGCAGGCGTGACCTCCGTTAGCACTCTCGCCATAGGGAGCCCTGAAGAGTTTCTCGACGCCGCGGCTCAGCAGGGCTTGCCTGGTGTACTGAAACCTCGCCGCAGCACTGGTGGCGTTGGGCTCGCTTTCATCAATACACAAGCCGACGTGGCGATGCAGCTCAAAACGCGAGAATCCTGGCAGGGCCTGGTCTACGAAGAGCTGATTCCGATGGGGAATCACCCGTCAGGTAGGCGCTGGCTCGCTGACTACGTCTCCGTCGAGACCGTCAGTACCTTCGATCGGCATATGCATGTTGCGATCTTTGACAAGGGTCCGCTCGCGGTTGCGCCGGCCGGATACGCCCCTCTAATGCATTCTGTCCTTGAGACCGCGGACTTCACGCCCACGCAACTTCCTGATGCCGTTCAAAAGCGGCTTCTACGAATGACTGACGCGGCCCTTAATGCGCTGGGAGTAAATTGGCGCGTGACCCACACGGAGTTCCGCGTCAGCGACGGCCAAATAGAGCTCATTGAAGTGAATGGACGACTTGGCGGCGAGGTTGTTCGGATTCTCTCGTTATTGGACGGGCCCGACATGGCCCGCGCTGTACTGGCCGTCGCGCTCGGCCTCGATCCTGATCTAGATCAAGCGTTAGAACCAGGTTACGCCGGGAGCCTGAAAGTCCCTCTCCGACATCGTTACTCACCTGTCCGTTCGACCGTAACACGAGCGGACATACGCAAACTGCCGGGAATTGTGGGTGCAGACCTTGTAGCGGTCGCTGGAGATAAGCCAGACGTTACCGGTTTTCGCGCGGTTGACGTCTCCTTCCGAGCGAGTGACACGGCGGCGCTCGAGCAGCAGTTTTCAACCACGCTGGATGGTATCGCCGATCTGTTCGCAGCGGACGGATTGGTCGACGACCCGTGGCTTTCGGAGATGAGGCGGAGTGCGAACAGTATTCACATGAATTTCTGATGTTTGAATTCGTCGACCAGTTTTTAGCCACAGCGCGCGCGCAACCAGAGCGCTGTGCAGTAGTCGATGCCACGAGATCCTTCACCTATGGCGAATTATTGGCGCGCGGCGAATCTATTGCCGCAGCCCTGATCGACCGAGGTATCTCCGAGGACGATCCAGTGGTCGTCTGCTGCGAACGAGGAGTCAGTGCAATCGCTGCGATCGTCGGAATCGCTCTCAGTGGCGGCGTTTACGTTCCCATAGATCCGTCGGAACCACCGGCACGCCTGCAGCTGATCCTCTCATGCGCCGACCCTAACGCTGGGCTTGTCGATGGAGCCGGCAACCGTGTGCTGGAGGGAGCGATCGAGACGCTTCTCGAGATCGACGAGGTCGATGCTTGTTCCCTCAGCGACTCGCGTCTCGGGCACCTTGCGTATTTGTTGTTCACGTCAGGCTCGACAGGAACCCCTAAGGGCGTCGAAGTAACCCGCGCGAATCTCAATGCTTTTCTTAGGGGCAGCGAGAAATGGTCAGAGGCGGAGGCACAGGAACGGTGGGCCTGTTACCACTCGTTTACCTTCGACATCTCAATCTGGGAGATCTGGGGCGCGCTTACGAACGGTGGGACCCTATTCGTCATTCCGGCCATGGCCCAGCTGGACGCGGAACTCCTCATCTCTTGGCTCGAGACGTACAAGATCGAACGTTTGTGCCAAACCCCGACTGCCGTGCGTCAACTGCTTGCCGCGACTACCAATATCACGAGGTTGGATGCGTTGAGGGCGCTGTACATCTGCGGCGAGCGTCTCGATTTCGCCACGCTTAAGCCACTACTCCCTTTTGTCAAGCGAGACACTATGAGCATCTTCAATCTCTATGGCCCGACTGAGGCGACGATTTACGCGACAGGACGTCGCCTGACTATCCGCGATATCGCATCCGAGCGACGATCGCTCATCGGTGTCCCCTTACCACACGTTTGCGCGGAAGTCCGTCGGTCCGATGGGACGCTTGCCGAACCAGGCGAGACAGCCGAGCTCGTTCTCCGCGGCGATGGAATTGCACGCGGCTACCGTCGAGAGCGAACCCTTACGGCGTTACAGTTTCGTCAGGGAAAAGACGGCATCTGCGAGTACATCACCGGGGATTTGGTCAGGGCGGCCAACGAGGGGCTTGAGTTCATCGGGCGCAAGAGCGGCTTTGTGAAAATTCGCGGCTATCGGGTCGAACCCGAGGAGGTTGCTTCGGCTCTCCGACGCCACGCGGCGGTAGAAGACGCGGTTGTAGTGGATCTTGAACTGGCGGGTAGTGGCGTGGCACTTGTGGCGGCTGTCACTTTGCAGCCTGGCGCAACAGTGGGTGCGCGCGAGCTTCGCCTATTCGTCGCCACCCTGCTCCCGGCCTACATGCGTCCCGCCCGGATTTTTCTCTTCGATGCTTTGCCTCGGCTGGCAAGTTCCAAGATCGATCAAAAGGGAATTCGCCTCTTACTCGAGCAGTGTCTCCAAACGACAACCGTTGCCGCCGGATGACGAGTCATATCTCTTCCGCGTCGGCCGTGGACATCGTCGCAGTCGACGGGCTCAACCGCCTTGCGCATCTCGTACAGCGGCCCGAGCAAACGCTTTACCGCCTGCGCGCCCTCGACGCCGACCCCAGGTTCCGATCTGAGTATCTCGTCGACCGGAGGTGTCTATTAGCCTTGCCGCTCTACTTTCCGCAGGTCGCCGCCTGGCCCGACGCGGCGTACGCGGCAGGTGCTCGCCTTGGGTACGGCTCGGATCGAGCGGACGCTTGGGCCCTCGCCGGCGGCAGAGCCGATTTGCGCGCGGGCTTTGTCCGACTCTCCCCGGGTGACGAAAGGACGTTGAATCGAGCGGCGCTTTCTCTGACGCACGCCGCAGCCAGGCGCGCCGAGCGCGAAGACCGACGGCTCGCGGCGCTGTATGTCGATGAACGTGACCAACTATTGCGGGCTGCCATGTACAGGGCTGGACTAACACGCGCCATAACGCTGGGCTCCCGCGCAATACTCGCTCATGTCGGGCGGACAGCCGACGAATACCTACGAGGACTGAAAGCTCGACGGCGCAGCATCGTCCGCCGCGACCTCCGCGACCTTAAGCGCGCAAACGTCCGGGCGGAAGTGGTCGCGTGGGACGAAGTCATAAGCTTTGCCGCTCCGTCCGTTGCGGATATTCACAACCGCCATGGCGAAGTCGACCATCCACTCCTTGTCCAAGATCGACTCGAACAGTGGTCGGAAAATCCCGACGTTGTCACCATCGCATTCGCGGTCAGAGCTGGCCGAAAGTTGGTTGGGGCCTCATTTGCCTGGGTTAATGACACTGCGCTCGAGATGTATGAGCTGGCCCTGCCAGGCGTCCGATCGCATACTCGGCGGCTGCTCTACCTCGAACTCCTCTTCTACGGACCGCTGCGGTTCTGTTGGGAACATGAGTTGTCACAACTGGATCTCGCGCTCGAAGCATCAGAGCCGAAGGCGCTCCGTGGTGCTGCGCTGGAAAGGGTTCTCGGGCTCACTCACCCGGCGGTGGAATCTTGAATCAGACGCAGGTTGTGATCGAACGGCTTTGGAAACGGATGCTTGGGTTGGATGTCGCCGCACCTGATGATGATTTTTTCGAACTCGGTGGGAACTCGCTTCTCGCAGCACAACTGATCGCGGAGATCCGAGAAGAGACCGGGCACGCTCTGCCTGTCCGCGAGTTCTTCGTTGCGCCTCAGCTCCGAACGTTGCTGGCGCTTGGACGTGCCGGCTCGTCCGCCATGTGATGCCGACCATTTGGCGACTTGGCAGCCTTTTACTCTGCGGAGAGCACGCTAGCAACTAACAGCGCGAGTCCGCGGTGATCTTTCCCGCTGAATAGATGATCGCCATCGATTTCACGCAATGAGTAAGCACCGGTCGTCGCCTCCCTCCAGCCCAGGAGTTCGTCACGGGAGACGTGCTGGTCCTCTCGACCGACAACCGCAGTCAGATCACACGCAAGCTGATGATCGGGGCAATACTCGTACGTCTCGCTGAGATGGAGGTCAGCCTGAAGTGCCGATTCAAGAAGATCAAAGAGATCATCATCGTCTAGTACATCGGCAGGCATCAAACCGAGTGTTCGGACTTCTTCTCGCAAGTCCGACACCCCACGTTGAGCGTGGAGATGCGTCCGAGACGGCGCCGGCTCCGCCGCGACGATGAAGTGGCTTGGTTCTGGGGAGCCGCGGCGAACAAGCTCGAGCGCCACCTCGAACGCAAGGAGGGCGCCCGAACACTGCCCGAGAAGCACGTATGGTGACGAGATCTGCGTCTCGAGCTCGTCGACCAGCTCAGGAATAAGCTGTCCCAAATTAGCAACCGGTGCTTCGGCGAACCGCGTTTCACGGCCGGCAAGGCGTAAAGCCCAGACAGCCCCCGAGTCGCCCACCCAAGCCGGCCAGCGGTAGTAGGGCGAAGCTCCCGCGCCAGCCCACGGGAAGCAGATCAAGATCCATGCACGGCGCTCTGGATCAGCCCAACGCACAAATGAGATTGACTGATCCTTTGTCTTTCCGGTCGCCCGCACGAGAGTACGCCTACTTTAGGCGACCGAGATACTGTGCAGCCGGCTCCGGCGCGGTGAACAGGCGACTAATCGCTGCATAGTCTGCGCAGTCTCCCCGCGCAAAGCAGCCGTGCAGGTGCCTCAGCACCGTATCGAACAAGTGCTTCGGCACGGGCAGCCCGAGTGATATCCGTTCGTTCCGGTAGGCCTCGAACTCGGCCAGCCACGCCCGATGAGCCGCGACTTGGCGGTCCGTTGTTTTCCATTTCTCGTGAATCTGCGCTCTTGCGCGTGACAGTGGCGTCGGGGCAACGGTCTGCGCAGTAGCTATTAGTCCTCTCGATCCCGGGACTCGATGATGGATCGAAGTCAGTTCATCGACAAAGCTGGCGGAGTACCCCAATTGCATTTGCAGAGCGATCCAAAGATCCCAATCCTCACACACAGCAAGCGTCTCGTCGAATCTAACTGGCGTCGACGCAAAGTTCCGAGCGACAACCGATCCAGTGTGGATGAAGTTAGCAACTAATAGAAAGCGATCGCTGAATTCGTACGCTTTCGTATGCATCGTCTTCGCCCACCCGGGAGGAAGCTCCATCAGTCGCTTCTCGCTGACGGCAGCCGCGGTATAGACAAAGTCTGCGCCGTTCCTTAATTCGGAACGTGCGCGAGCGAGATGTTGAGGCAGGAATACATCGTCGTCATCGAGAAACGCGATGAACTCGCCGGAGGCGTGGTCGATACCCACATTGCGGGCACCACTTACGCCATTCCAATGCTCTAGTTCAATCAACGTCAGGCGGAGTCTTCTTCTCCATGGCTCAACGACGGCCTCCAGTGAGGTGCCACCATCATTAACGACAATAACTTCGAGGTCTTTGTAGTGCTGGCCCCCGACGCTCCGGAGAGCCTCTGTGAGGAGGCGGGGCCTGTTGAGAGTCGGAATTATTACAGTGATCATCGCCCTCGACAGTGCTCCTGACCAATGCAAGGCGGGGGTGTGTAACACGATCCCTGCCAGTCACGATGAGTGCTACCGGACCACCGGAGTAGCGTACGCGGCCCGTGTGTGCGATGTGCCTGCAATGGTGCGTTCATTATTCGATGTCCGCTGAACGCATATACCTGTGCATCACGCGAGAAACCTCTACGACCGTATCTGACTCGAGAACCGCAAGGTGCGCATCTAGAGAACCTGTCGAATACTCATCGTCGGAGATCTTATGCTCAATGATTGTGTCGACATAAGCGTCCCAACCCAAGTGCCGGTCCGCTGCAGTGGCGGCTGAGGAAAAGAGGACAACTTTGCCCGCGTACGGCTTCGGCTGGTACTCTGCTTCGACGATCCTGTTATGGAGCCGGATTTTGAGCAGCTGGTGCACTCGATCCGCGTCGTAGTCCGCAGGCAGCCTCCCCTCAGCAACACCTCGCTTTAGGAGCACGCTTATTTGCTGGTCTCGGGGGAGCCGATAAAGCCACTCCAAATCGATGTCGAGGTGAAGGACGCGACGCGCAAGATTGCGCAGGTGATTGGTGAGCATTTGTTGCTCCGATGGTGGTTGTGGAGTCGATGCCGCCGTGTCGATCAGTCCGACGAAGCCAACCTCTTGAGCATCGGCAGACAATCGTCTCGCGGCCTCAAACGCGATAAGACCTCCAAACGAGTAGCCAGCCAGGTGCCACGTTCCTCCTGGGTGAACCTCACGCATGTGGCGTAGGTACGTTGCCGCCATAGCCTCAATCGAAGCCAGCGGCGCCTCACCGGAATTGAGGCCTGGAGATTGAAGTCCCCATATCGTTCGCTCGGACCCGAGCGCCCGTGCCAGTGAGACGTACGGCAGGACCGTGCCCGAAAGTGCGTGAAATAGATATAGCGGTGACCTCGCTTTACCACCCGCCTGAATACGCACCAACGGCATTTCCGCACGCATGGGCCCGGCGGTGCGGATGAGACTCCCTACGTCAGCCACACGCGGAGACGTAAGGAAATCTGCAGGACTAAGCCGCGCGCCGAACAATCGATCCACCTCGGCTATGACGCGAATCGCCAGAAGGGAGTCTCCGCCGAGGTCGAAGAAATCATCATCAACACCTACAAATGGCCGATTCAAAATGGCCTGCCAGATGTCGCAGAGCTGAACCTCAACAGCATCACGCGGTCCTTGCGCTGCAGGCCGTTCATTGACGCTCAAGAGCTTGTTCCTAGGAGCGCGGTGGGCGGACTCAAGGCCGATTCCCTGACCGTGTCGAATAGTCAGTCAGCCGCAGCCGGCTGTAGAGATAGCGCGACGCGAAACCCGCGATCGGTGGAGACGGTCCGACTGCACGAGAGTCCCGCATGATTGGCGAGAGGCACCACGCCCGAGACACTCCACTCATGCGCCGATCCAGCCCAAACTAGAGCTGTCGATCGATTTGCTTCGCACCAAAGCCTGAGGTTCAAGCGGCGTGGACGCTTTCGAGGGATCCCGAAGGGCGAAAGCCGACGAGGCGGCGAGATCGCGCCCGCGCTGCGACATGCGAAGCGCATCTTACGGTGTGATGGCCCTTCGGGTCGACAGTGGGTTGCTAGGGTCGTTCCCGTCGAAGGTATGCGAGCAAATGACGCGTCCGGCTGATGGACGACTCGCCCGAGCCTGGTTCAACAGTTCGCGATCGAGACGCTGAGCAGGCTTGGTTGGGGAGCCACGAGTGTGAGGTTGCCACTTGGCGGCCAAGGTCGCTCGCAAGCCGAATCGAGATCCTTTGCAGCCCGCGGGCTAATGCCGGTTGGGGCTAAAGACCGCTAGCTCAAAACAGCTGCTGTGCCTGCTCGACGCACAATATGGCAGCGCGGCGTCGCCCCATTGATCGTGCTTGATTGAGTACTGCACTGACGACGCGGATGGCCGCGTCGCGAAGGCGCGACGTATTGCTTCTGACTTCGACAAGCGCTGCGGACTGCAGATGGCTCATATTCGGATCTCTTCAGAGCAGTTGGAAATTATTGTCGCTGAAGAACCTACAGTAGGTGAGTTCCCCTAATCGTCAACCAGTAAAAGATCCTCACGAGCGTACCGGTTGGTCGCGAGTTGCGACGACACCGAGGTTTCTCCCATTGAAGAGAGGATCGGCATGATCCGACAAGCGTTCGCACACGATCCTGTAGACGACGTCTAGGTAGGGCGGCCGTCGGGGACCGTGCCCATCGCTGGCTACAACAGTTGCGACTCCGCGAAGAAGTAGCGACCACGCGACGCGCTCAGTCACCTGGTCGACCAACCCGCACACAGATTCCGCGCTGACTTGCAGTAACCAACCTCGTTCGGCAAGTCCGTCTGCGAGCGACGGATTCCGGAGGATCGCCCAGGAGTATTCGGGGTGCGCGATGAGCGGGCGAAGCCCGGCCGCCTCTGCATGCTCGCCCAGCATCACCAACTCGTCCAGCGGCTTACTACGAGCGGTCTCGATGAGGAGGAGGTTCGTGCCCTCAAGCGCATATCGATGGGGGTCCTCGTTGAGAAGCGAGGAGGCCGGAGCAACCTCGAACCCAACGCGCAGATCAAGGGTTGCCTGCTTGCGCATCGAAGCGAGGTTTTCGCGAAACTCGGCCTCGCGTTCCGGATACATAGGGTAAGCACCAGCCGGTGCGACATGCGGCGTAGCGAATAGGACCGTCGTGCCCCGCCGATACGCCTCCTGGCAGTACTTTAGGCCCTCCTCGACCGTCTGCACGCCATCGTCGCCGGATGGTACGACGTGGCTATGGCAATCGATGAAGTGCACGTGCTCGGTCAGCGCGGCTCCCACTTCCAAAGTGACACCGGACGAGGACGACCTTGTACTGCCACGAATCCGACATTTGGCGCGCTAAGAGGGATTTCGACGCTGAACCATCCGACTTCGGGCCCGGCGGCCTCCAGAGCGTCTTGTGGCCCCTGCGGCTCAAGAAACTCTGAGGCGGTCTCCCACTCGTCTAGCAGAGCGGTAAAGAAAGCTTCTTTTAGCCCCCAGAGCCGAAATGCAAACTCGGCCCGAGCCGACGAAGGGAGCGCGCGAGCGCGTTTGCATTCGCGAGCAGTCAAGAAGAGCTCTCGCTCGAGAACCTCCAGCGGGATCTCTTCGACAATCTCGGATCCACAGCCCACAGCGTCACTGACGGACACCGCGCAGAAGAAATTCGTGCTGCGTCCCGACGTGCTGAACTGCAGTTCGGTTCCGGCGGCCGACAGTCCGCCGCGATCGTCCCAGACCCATTCGTGAGAATCCGGTGGACGTCGGAGGTACCGAGCAAGGACGTCACGGACGATAGCCCGGCGGGTAACGAAGGCGCGCCGCGCGTCCTCGAAAGCGAAGGCGGCCCCGATCGCCAGCTCTTGCTCGCTTAGTAGCTGCTCAACGCGATCGCCCGGCCAATGCTCGGCGCGCCAGAGGTGTAGAGATTGCGAAGGCAGGTCGAGTTCGCAAGGCGGTGGGACCCACGGGAAGGGTCGAGCATCGAGGTGGGCGACACGGAGAGCCGGCGTGAGGCCGATGTTGTCAGCCTATATCTCCAGGCTGGCTGAAGCGATGCAAACGACCAACGAGCAAAGCCCGGACGCACCACCTCCTCGGACGTCCACGGCGGACCACCTGTCGCTCAGTTGTCGTTAAACACATATCCTGCGCTCGCGAGGTGTATTGACCAAGCGTTCGCGATGTCTCGGATAGGATTCGCCAACGTTGAGATCGGAAAGCGATGCGTGACGATTCCGGGATCGGAGCGGGAGTGGTCTCGCGGCGGCCTGCCGAGACGTTCCGAGACTTGGCTGGAATCTCGGTATACACGACCTGCCCGGCATCGAATGGCGATGAAGGGCACGCCTATCTAGAAAAAGTGCGACGCATCTCGCGCTGGAGCGATGACGCCGGCTGCCTAGGGACGCTCGTCTACAGCGACAATAGCCTGCTTGACCCGTGGATCGTGGCCCACGAGATTCTGACTACGACCCGCCGGCTCGCGCCACTCGTCGCCGTCCAGCCCCTCTACATGCACCCCTTCACGGTTGCGAAGGCGGTAGCCTCATTCGCCCACCTCTTCGAACGACGCGTTGCGCTGAACTTTGTGGCAGGAGGCTTTCCATTTGACCTGATCGCGCTCGGGGACAAGCTAGACCACGACCGTCGCTACGACAGGCTTGCAGAATATGGGCGCCTCGTTGTCGATCTCCTCAGAGGCTCAGAACCGATAACGGCAGCTGGCGAGTTTTACGACGTCCGTCGACTCCGCCTTGGACCCCTCCCCCGGCCGGAGCTCATGCCTCTGGTGATGGTTTCGGGCTCGTCGCGGGCCGGGCAGCGCTGCGCAGAGAAGATCGGGGCAATAGCAGTCGAGTATCCACGACCGAACGGCGGCGGCCGAGGGAGTGCGAGCGCCCGATCAGGAAACGCTGGCTTGTCCCGACGCGGGATTCGAGTTGGCGTTCTCGCGCGCGAGAGTCGCGCCGCAGCTTGGGCAGAGGCGACGGCCCGGTTTCCGGACGACCCGAGCGGACGTCAGCAGCACGATGACATACTCGCGAGTTCCGATTCACACTGGCACCACCAGTTGTCGTACGAATCTGACGCGGAGACCATCGATGGCGTCTACTGGTTGGGTCCGTACAAAACGCACAAGACGTTCTGCCCCTACCTTGTGGGGTCACATGCCGACGTGGGCCATTATCTACGGCGGTACCTGCGCGCTGGTCACCACCATGTCATTCTCGACAAGCCGCGCTCGCGCGACGATCTAATGCACATTCTTCGTGCCTTCGAGTTTGCGCTTAACGACGAGTAGCGCCAGCCAGCTGTGAAAGCGCGTTACGGCACTGGTAGCCCCAAACGTGCTCCCCCCTTCGGCCCTTGTCGTCACCCCGGCCCGACCGAGCAGCGCGCAGGGGCTCCGCGCGGGCTGCCCCGGCTGATCGCCACCGATCTGGACGGGACGCTGAGTGGCGCGAGTTTGGGCGTCAGCCGGCGCAATGCCCTCGCGCTGGACCGTGCCGCCGCTGCGGGAGCGACGATCGTGCTTGTCACTGGTCGTTCGCTGCGCAAGCTTTCGCTCGTGTACGCCGATCTCGGGGCCCCGTATCCCGCGATCTGCGCGAATGGCGCGGTCGTGTACGACCCGACCGCGGATGTGGTGCGCACCTGTCAGCCGATGGAGTCGGCCGACGTACGCGAGGTGTGCCTGCGGCTTCGGCAGCGGGTGCCTGACGTGGTGTTCGCCGCCGAGGTGGACTTCGGTCGGCGGCTGCTGCACGAGCCGCAATGGCCGATACTCCACGACGCCGGGAATGCCGCGTTCCCGGTTGGGCTCGCCGAGCTGACCAGTACCCCGGTGGTGAAGCTGATGGCTCGCGCCCCCGGGCGCGACTCCGACTCGTTCAACAAACTGGTTACCGGTACCGTCGCCGACCTGGTGGAGGCGACCCGCCCGGGCTATGGCGGACTCGTGGAGATGACGCGGCGGGGCGTGACCAAAGCCACCGCGCTGGCGGCCCTCGCCGAGGAGTTGGGCATTCCCCCGATCGATGTGCTCGCTTTCGGCGATATGCCGAACGACGTTTCGATGCTGCGCTGGGCGGGCCGATCGGTTGCGGTCGCCAACGCGCACGCCGAGGCTCGGGCCGCCGCGGCTGAGACAACATTGTCCAATATCGACGACGGCGTGGCCGCTTACCTGGAGGATCTACTCGCGCGCCTTTCCTGAAAAAGCCGCAGCTGTGAGGCAGCCTTCAGACGTGCAGGTCGTGCAGACTTGAGGCATGTCAGCCGCGGACTTCAATCCCCTGGAGCTGACGATGGACGCATCGCTGGGCCAGGTAGTCATCGGTGACTTCGGGTGCGGGGAAATCACCGGGATGCGCGCTGACGAAGCGGTCTTACGAGACGCCTTTTGCGCGCTGGCAACCGCCGATTGCCTGCCGGGACTCCGTCCATACCGCCTGTTGGACGACCTTGCGTCCGCAGCGGCAGCCACTGATGCCCGGGTAGCCCGAGCCGCGAGTGCAGCGTTGGTGAGCGTCGGGTGCCGCCTTGGTGCGCTGATCGCGACGCTTCGCGACCCGAGGACACCGGACGACCAGGCCGACACCCCAGCACGGCATGCCTACTTGTCTTACGGGCTGACCGTCAACAGCGTCTCGCTCGCCGGCGGCCTCGCGGCGGGCGCTGCGGCCACACCATCGCCGGCGAGGGCACCGTCGTTGCTGGATCTCGCACCTGACCTGTGGATCGGCCACGGCTAACCGGGCCTTCGACGGGGAGGCCGACGCCGCCCTTTTTCTACCGCTGTCACATGAGCTCGAGCCTGACGGCGTCGACCAGGTTCGAAACGATCTCGGCCACCAGTCGCTCGCCGATCGCCGGGCTCGCCATGCTGGCGCGATACACGATGCCGCCACGTGTCTTCAGCGAGTCTGGCACGGGAAGGATCAGGTAGCGCGCCCTGCGGGAAATGCTGTCGTCACCGACGAGGTCCTGGCGCACCGAACCGGGTGCGATGTGCATGATCAAGCTTGTCTCAACCATCGCGGCGTGGTGGTCGTCTTGGCGTCCGACGCCAGTCTCGCCGGCGATAGCGTTTCGAGTGTGCTCGGAGACCACGTCCCACCACGTGGCCGCCATGACACGAGCGCCGGGCGCGCCGTCGATGAACAGGTCGGCCGACTCCCGTACCGCGCCGACGTTTGCCTTGTGCGAATCAATGATGAGGAACCGCCGACCACCATTGCGATAAGAGGCGCGCAACACCTCCACCACAACGTTCGTCAAGGTTGATGCGCGCAGGTTCGTTACCCCCGGGAACTCCCCGCCGCTTGCGGGCGGGTCCGTCTTCTGGCTGTAGGGAATGGCGGGGAGCACGAGAACGTCCAAGTGGCTCTCAAGCCTGTGGGCCAGATACGTCGAGATGATCGTGTCGGTCGACAGTGGGAGATGCGGACCGTGTCCGTCGATCGCCCCGATCGGCAGGACGACGATCCAGGTGGCGACGAGATCGCGGTACTCGAGCCACGTCATATCCTCTACGCGCAATCGTGTGCTCCTTCCGTTGCGTCATCGACAGGCTGAGAGCGTCCCGCCGCTGCGCCCAAAGGCGTCCCGCCGCCACTTCGTGCCCCTCCTCGAGGCACCGTCGGCGACGGTGGGCGGTTGTCATTATCACCTGCCGTCACCGACCCAGCCGAGACTCGGACCCGTGGGTCCGCCCTTGCGATCGCGTCGCAGGTTTAGGAAGTCCTCCTTGTTACTGCAGCCGAAACCCGCTTTGCACGGGACCCACGGTGCGTCGTTTAGTTGAAGCTCGAAGTCACCGTCCAGGACGTTCCCGAGGCGATCCTTGCCCAGCGCCTGGTACCGGGAGCATCGGAACACGTCGCCCCGGATGCCGATGTAGAAGTAGTTGTGGCCAGCGCTGCACAACTGGTTGCGAAGGTCGCGCATCGCCAACAGGTTGAGCTCAAGGAGTTCTGGATCGGCGCCGAGCCGGATGGCGCGAGCGATCCCGTCCTCCTCCCGAAGGAGAGGCACCATCGCGTCAAGCGTCGAGTGCGCGCCATGAGGCGTCAGAGGGTCGTAACCGAGATCCAGATGAAAGCGAAGGCCCGCCTCTTCTGCAGCCAGCTTCAGCTCGAGGACCGCCGGCTCATTATCTGGAAAGAGCAGGCCGTTCACCACGACAAAGCAGCCGTACTCCTCCTGCGCGAAGCGCGCGTTCTCGATGAATCGAGGGACGCTGATCTGCGTGTGATGATGGGTGACCCAGAGCGAGACCTTGCTGATGTCACCCTCTCGGTCGAGCTGATCGAGTCGTTTCGTGAGGAGCGATCCGTTCGTAACCAGCTCGACGAAGTCGACGTTTTGACGAGTGGTCAGCCATGCCGCTCGCGCCAGGAAGGGTCGAGAGGTGAACGGCTCGCCGAGAGTCGCCAGTCGGACACCCACGCGGAACGGGCATTCAGCGATCCAGTACACAATCCTTTCGAACCGCGCTTGGTCGTCCTCCTCAAGCCAATCCGTGCTGCTGCTCTTTGCGTAGTCGTTGATGGAGACACAGTACGAACAACAGAAGTTGCAGAGCCGCTGCGCGGAGACGTACCAGATGCGGACCGTGTCAACCACGGGCCGGTGACTGACGTCGGGGAAGCTCGCGCACCGGGAAGCTCGCGAGCGGCCGGAACTGGCGTCTCGGGAAGTCCATGAGCTGGTCGTGACAGCTACGGCACAGGTAGTCAGGTGGGGCATCGGCAACACCGAAGACGCGTCGACGTACAAGAATGGCCGCCGGGTTCGTCATGATCTCGTGCACCGATCCCGAACGAATGTTCCCGTAGATCTCGCGCTGGTAGTAGTCGTTGCAGCAGATGAACATGTCGCCCTTAACGGAGAAGTGCGCGTGGTTCACGGGCCACGCACAGCCACGCAACGGTCCCTCGATCCGGATCGCCTGGTTGTAGCGACCGGCAACCGTTCCAGCCCTGTCGGATAAGAGCGTCGAGTTGACAGGAACGCCCCGCACCTCGTACCTCTTCCGCAACTCGCTCACGCGACGGCTCAGGTCCTCACCAAGCCCGTTGACGACGATCTCAACGGGAAGTTCGGATTCGATCGCCGCATCGATATTGCGAAGGGTCCTGGCATGCGTCTTCGACTGCGTGAGTCCCAGGAAGTCTTCCTCCTTCAGCGCCGGAAGGTTTACTACGAGCGCGTAGAGCACGCCGGCGCGCTTCAGCGTCTCGATCTTGTTCTCGGTCAGGTGGGTCGCATTAGTGAAGAGCCGCAAGAGCAACCCGTGCTCCTGAAGCACGGCGATCCGCTCGTTGAAGAAGCGGTCGAGCGTCGGCTCGTTGTAGAAATGGAAGGTCACGTAGCGGATCGTGTCGTACGGCGAGATCTTCTCGATGATCTCCTCGAAGAGCGACATCGGCATCGTCGCCGACGGCTTTCTATCGACCGCGACCGGACAGAATTTGCAACCCCAGTTGCAATGCGCCGTAACCTCGATCTGCGCGGTAGTCAGCAGGTAATCGGTACAGAGCTCATCTGGGCGTTGGAGCCACCCTCGAGCGACGAGTTCCGACACCACGCCGATGCCGTACAACTCGATCAGCGAGGATCGGGCGACCGGCGTCGGTGCGGCGTGCTGCAATGCATTAAGGGCGGCGACGTCGCTGTGCCAGACAACGTTCCGGTCTAGCCCGATGATCCCGAACGCTGCACCATCCTGGGGCGTAACGTCCGGGACGGCCGGTGTCAATTCGTCGATCGCGTAGACAATCGGGCTCGGCTCGCCCGCGGATATGCAAGTCAGATAAGGAGAGGTCTGCAACAAATCCGACAAGGCGATCTACCCGCGTTGCACATCGATGGCGACACGCGTTGCCCGGCCGGAGCGGGACAGTGGGTCCACTCGCGGCGCCTAAGATACAGCCGGCACGATCGATGCGCAAGCCCGCAGCGTCTAGCGAAGGGACGGGGGGTCTCCATAGAAAAGTCAGAAGCTGACCGCGGTCGTTATTGGCACGGGTGTGCGCGTGATCCGTTGCGTGGCACGGAGGCCGGGTTGTGCCCGGAGTTCGCGCCCTTGGGCGACCGGCCGTCCCCTCCGGTGGAGCCGCCCTTCGCGGCACGAGGCGACCGCGCCCAGCCGGTCGTCACCTATCGAGACGTGATGAACGCGAGGATCTCGTCGAGCGGAGGATCGTAGCCATCGGCCGTAGCGACATGGATAGACGGTACGGGCAGTGACAGGGGTTCGAAGGTCGGGACATCCGGCTGGTGAAAGTTGGCAGCCGATGCGTCGGCACATGCTCGCGTCGACTGACATTCGCCCTGCTGTTCGAGACGCCGTCGGAAGACCCGCTGATGTGCGAGCTCCGGATCGACCGTGCAGTGGATGACCTTCATCCCGGCCAGTGGAGCGATCGGGTCGAGCCCGATACGCCACCGCCGATCCTGGAACGCTGCTTCGGCGACGAGCGTTACGCCGCAGGAAACCAGGAGCTCGATTACGCCGAAGAACGCGTCAAAGGCCAACTTGGCCACGCGGTCCTTAGCGGCGAGATCAGGATCGTGCTCGACACTGTGGAAGATCCCCTTATTGATCTCGTCGCGCGAGATCAACGGACATGACAGCGCGTTGGCAAGCTCGCGCGCCAGCGTAGTCTTGCCGGAGCCCGGGCGACCGGCGACAATCGCGAGCGTGGGCCTTCGATTGTTATCGATCGTCATCGGTCAGGCGTAAATAGTGATCGCACACAACCGTCGGCGTGCGTTCGTGGGTCAGAGGTACGACGAACTGTCGACCGCGGGCCATCATTCTTTGTTGGACGTACCCGAGGCTTCTTTCCCTCGCGGGGCGGCTGGGTCCATATATGCAACGCCCCAGAACCCGTCAGCTCGAGGCGGCGACGCTGCCACGTAGGGTGGGACTCGAGATGACACAGCTTCGGGATCGTCGCAGTCGCAACGGTCGCTCGGGGGGCTTCCTCTTCTCACCTGCCTCGTCCTACCCGACTCCTACCGCGTATGTCATCGACGACGTCGGCACGATCCTGCACTCGTGGAGCCACACGGCGCACCAACCAAGGCGCGAAGACGATCCCCCCAGCTACCTCCGGGGCTGGAACCACGTCGAAGTGGACGCCATCGGCAACCTGTTCGCGATCGTCCCACTACGCTCACTGCTCAAGCTCACGCCTGAGTCGGAGCTGGAGTGGTCATGCGACGTCGCCGCGCACCATGACGTTGCCATCGACCACGATGGATCCCTCCTCGTCCTTAGCGAGGCACCGCGGCGTGTGGTGGCCAATGGACGCGATCACGTAGTCCTGGACAATCTCGTGACGCTCATCGGCCCGGACGGCACCGTGAGTTCGGAGTTCTCGACATACGACATCCTGCGGACGGACCGGGGCCTGCGACAGCTTATCGATGACTCGATCGTGCGTCGGCGCGAGGAGTTCCGACGTCGGGGATGGCCGACCCACGACGACGATGTCCCGCTCGCGGTGGTTCACGAGACGCAAACAATTCTTCGGACCGCGAGCCACCACGGCGAGCGACGGCGAGCTCTCCAGCGACTCCGCGACTTACCCGGATCGCCGTGCGACGTCCTGCACACCAACACGCTCGAGCTCTTGGGCGCGCATCCGAGCGGCATGTGGAACCGTGGCGACGTACTGCTCTGCATGCGTGAGCTCAATACAATCGCCGTCGTGGATCTTGCCCGTGCCGAAGTCCGATGGTGGTGGGGTCCGGGTGAGCTGTCTGGCCCGCACCAACCGGTGGGGCTGCCGGACGGCCGCGTCCTCGTGTTCGACAATGGCGTCGAAGCGGGACGTACGCGCCTCGTCGCTGTGGATCCGAGCACCAGCGAGGTGGTCTGGAGCTGGTCAGCGAGCCCTCCGCAATCGTTCTTCTGCCCGCTTGCGGGCGGGTGCGAGCGGCTGGCGAACGGTAACCTTCTCGTCACGAATTCGACGGCAGGCGGGGCCTTCGAGCTGACGATGGAGGGCGAGATCCTGTGGCAGCTAAACCTTCCTGCCGACTTCTACGGAGCTGAGCGGGGTCGTGTGTCGATCTACCGCATGTCGCGTGTGGAATCCGACGTGGTGGCTCGGTTCAAGGTGAAGACCCGACCGCGCGGTCGTAGGCTACGGGCCGCGGCCCGATTGAGCGGGTCCTGAACGACCGCGCCGGCGGACTCGCATGAGGGTCATGATGATCATGCGGAGCCAGTCCGGCGTCCCTGGCGGAGCGGGCGTGCCGGGCGGGCAGATCGGAATGGTCCAACTCGCCAGGGCTCTCACGCGGCTCGACATGGACGTCGAGCTGTTCGTCGGGGGCCCTCGCATGGGATACCTCAGCGGCCTGGAGGGTGTCACAACGACGTACTTCGAGTGGCCAGCGTGGCTCGACGGATTGATCAAGGCCAGCCCTGCACCGGTCCGAATTCTCGGACAGAACCTGCGCCGGCGGCGCTGGCTCGATGCGGCAACTTCGCTTCCTGGCCTCGCCTTAGCGGACGTGATCCACATCCAGGGGTTGGAGGATGCCGAGTCACTGCTCATGAGATTAAGCGGGCCGCTCGTCGTCACGCATTGGGGTCGCGTCGGACGGTGGCTACCGCGTGGTTTGAGCCCGGACGACGATCAGTCTCTGCTGCACCGGATCCAGCGCATCCGCGAGAATGTGAAGCTAATAGCAATCGGCGAAGCGCAGGGCGAAGTGCTTGCGGCGGCCGGAATGCCGCCGGCGGAGGTGATCCCACCGGGGATCGATCTGCACCACTTCAAGCCAGGGGATCGCGCAGAAGCCCGACGGCACGTGGAGCTACCTGCTGACAGCAGCATCGTCCTCTTTGTCGGTCGGCTTGCCGCCGATAAGAACGTTGAGACGCTGCTGAGGGCGTTCGCGCGGCTCCCTCCGCGTTCCCGGCGGACCCGGCTCCTCATCATCGGCGACGGCCCGCTTCGGACACAGCTGCAACGCCTGAGCGGCGAACTCGGCATCGACGCGTCAACGACTTTCCTGCCGTTCGTGCCACACCGGAACTTGCCGTGGTACTACCGAGCCTCCGATATCGCCGTCGTCCCGTCCAACTACCTCGAGACATTCTGCATGGTGGCCCTTGAGGCGATCGCGTGCGGCTGCCCGCTGATCGTCACCGACCAGGTACCGGAGATCCTCCGGCGCTTCCCGACCGTCCCGTCGGTGGCGCCGTACGAAGTGGAGGCCCTTCGCGACATGCTCGACGCGGCACTCGAAGATCACGTGCAGCCGGCCGACGCCACGCAGATGGCCGACTACGACTGGAGCGGCGTTGCCCGTCGGTACGCTGATCTCTATCGGACAGCGTTGCGTCATGCGGCGTAGTCATCAATCGTGAGGCCGAGGGATGCGAACTGACCAACACGGAGAGCTTGGCGACGCCGCGGTGGTGCCTGCGCAGCTCCGGCACGTCTACTGGATCGGTGGCGGGAGCGGTTCAGGCAAGTCGACTATCGCTCGTCGACTGGCCGCTGAGCACGGTCTACGGCTCTACGCGACCGATGACGTGATGTCGGATCACACCAGCCGGAGCACACCCGAAGACAGCCCCTTCCTGACCAGGTTCATGGCCATGGACATGGACGAGCGATGGGTGAACCGATCTCCGGCAACCATGCTCGAGACGTTCCACTGGTTTCGGGGCGAGGGCTTCGGCCTGATCGTCGAAGACCTCCTCGGCCTTCCGACTGAACCTCCTGTGATCGCCGAGGGCTTCCGACTGTTGCCACACCTAGTCAAGCCTCTCCTCACCGTGCCCACTCACGCCGTCTGGCTCCTCCCGACGCCCGACTTCCGTCAGGCCGCGCTCGAAAGCCGGGGCTCGTTGTGGGCGATCGCCGGGAAGACCAATGATCCGGAGACCGCCCTGCGCAACCTTCTCGAGCGTGATCGGATGTTCACGGACCGTCTCTACGAGGAAACGAAGCGCCTCGGACTGCCCATCATCGAGGTCGACACGATGATGACCGAGGACGATCTGGCCGAGCAGGTGACGGAAGCGTTCGGACTTTGAGCCGGGACTGAACCGTTACCCCGGCGTAGCTGGGTGACGAGGCGGCACCTGTCGGTGACGGTCCCCGTCCCCGGACCTCCTGGTCAGACGAAGGTGAACATGCGCATACCCTGCTGCACCACGTGGACATCGGCGAGTCGGTGTATTCCGACCCGGAACAAGTCGTCCGTGGTGCTGGTGAGCGACATCTCGGTGAAACCGTTGTTCAAGAGGCAGGTCCGGACGTCCAGGCTGGGGTCGTGGCCAGTGTGCCGGTCGGCCCGGGTCCAGATGACGATGGCACCGGCGGCCAGGAGGGCCGGCAGGGTGGCGACGGTTCGTCGCATGTCGTCGACGCTGATGTTGCCGAACACACCAAAGGCCACCAAGACGTCCGCGGGCGGCATGTCGAGGTACGTGTCGGTCGTACCCGCGTCGGCAGTTCTCACCTCGACTCCAGCCAGGCCGAGGACGGCGGCTGTCGCGCGGGCGCGCCGCGACAGGATCGGGTTGAGCTCGACCAGAAGTGCTCTCACGCGACGGCCGGGATCGTGTTCGGCCAACACCGGCAGCACGTCGGCGCCCTTCCCCAGCGCAGATGCTGATCCGGCGCTGGACGCCGTCGGCGCCACGGGGCCCCTCGACCAACGCTCGGCGCAGGTCGCGATCGACGATCGTGAGCCTGTGGGCCAGCGACGAGTTCGGGGTGTCGTAATGCTGGTGCCAGTGCAGCCATTTTCTCGCCACTGAGCTATTGAACCAGGATCGTCTGTCGACCGAGATCGATATTCCGGCCTCGCGCGGACCGACGACCGCGAGGGTGCCGCTCTTCCCGACCTCGCCCGGCTAGCCGGAATCCTTCGGGTGTCCGAAGGACATGGGTCGCGCCTTCGCGCATGATGCTCGACCGCATTGCCGCCCCTCCGAACCACAACCACTTCGTGGGCCAAGGCCCACTCAGTTAGCCTCTGAGCGCGCGTTGGCTCAGTAGTACTCTGCGAGTGCTGCCCCGGCGCGGATGCCTCGGGGAGCGCGATTCATGCTGGCCGTTGCGATCAAACCCGGGCACGACGGCTCGATCGCTGTGGTCGAGGACGGCCGCCTGCTGTGGTGCCTGGAGTCCGAGAAGGACACGTTCCCGCGCTACGCGCAATTCACCCCGACCACTCTGCTGGCCGTGGCGGAGCGGCTCGATCGGATCCCGGACGTCGTGGCGCTCGGCGGCTGGACCAAAGCGCGCAACGGCAGCCCCATCGGCGCCGGATACTCCGGAGAACACGCGGTGCAGCGGGGCCGGATCCGGTTCTTCGGCAAGGAGGTCGACTACTTCACCTCATCGCACGAGCGCTCGCACGTGATGATGGCGCTCGGCATGGCCCCGTTCGAGGACCATGAGCTCACGACGGTACTGGTGTGGGAAGGCGTCACCGGCTCGTTCTACCTGGTCGACCGAGCCTGGCAGGTGGTCCGTACCGTGCCGGCGCTCAGCTGCCCCGGCGAGCGGTACGCGTTTCTCTTCTCGCTGGCCGATCCCACCTTCCCCGACCGCGGCAGCACGTCGCGGCCGGACGGCAGCGGAAAACTGATGGCGCTCGCCGCCTACGGAGACCCGAAAGACGCCGACGCAGACATCGAGGCCGTGGTGGATCGGCTGCTCGCCATCCGTGTCCTCAACCCGGCACCCAAGGCGGATTTCGCGGACACCGTCCTTTACAACGCGGGCGTCCAGTCGCATGCGACCAAGACGGCCGCGGCGCTACTCAGCAAGCGGATCTTCGAAATGTACGCCGAGGTCGCGCGGCGCGAACTGCCCGCTGGTAAGCCGCTGCGCATCTCCGGTGGCTGCGGGCTGAATTGCGATTGGAACGCAGCCTGGCGAACGCTCGGTCACTTCAGTTCCGTCTTCGTCCCGCCGTGTACCAACGACTCTGGCTCGGCCATCGGTACCGCCATCGACGCGCTCGTGCACCACGGCCACGTCCGACCGCTGGACTGGAACGTCTACAGCGGACTGGAGTTCGTCCACGACGCGGAGCCCGACCCGCTGCAGTGGCGACGACAGCCACGTGACGACCGGGCCGTCGCCGCCGCGATCGCCCGTGGCCGAGTGGTCGCCTGGGTGCAGGGCCGATGGGAGATCGGCCCGCGCGCCCTGGGCAACCGGTCCCTGCTTGCTGAGCCGTACTCGGTGGCCACGAGGGAGAGGCTCAACGACATCAAGCAGCGGGAGGAGTACCGGCCAATCGCACCATGCTGCCGCGAGGAGGATCTGGCCGAGGCGTTCGTCCAGACCTTCCCCGACCCGTACATGCTGTACTTCCGCCGGGTGCGCTCGTCCCGGCTGGGCGCGGTGACCCATGTGGACGGTTCCGCCCGCGTGCAGAGCGTCACCGCGACCAGCAATCCGCGACTGCACAGTCTGCTGAACGCGTTCGCCGCGGAAACCGGCCTGGGCGTGCTGTGCAACACGTCGCTCAACCTGAGCCGGCGGGGCTTCATCAACCGTATGTCCAACCTGATCCACTATTGCCACGACCGCGGGATCGGGGACATGGTGGTCGGCGACCAGTGGTACCAGACCTGCATCTAGCCACCTGCGGATTGCCGGTGACCGACTGTCGCGCTGGGCCGACCGACTAGACGACACCAGTGAGCGACGCGAGGGCGTCGTGTCGGCCCGTCGCGCCGACCGTCGCGGCGCGTCCATAATGCACTTCTACAAAGGCCGAGTGGGCGTCGGCGAGAAGCTCGAGCTCGCTTCCGGGGCTTTTCTGCGGCCGGAGGTAGGGTGTGGCGACTCGTTGCGCATTGCACTCTTGCGCGAGTGGCCAGTCCTCCGTTTCGTCGCAACCTCGAGGAGCGTCGCCGTGCCGACAACCGGTGCGTCGTGGCTCAGCGGCTAGGTTCTCGTAGGAATGTCGCTCGAGCCAATACCAAGATTGCCTGCACTCCTCGCAGACGAGTTTCGTTCACCGAGGGTCGTGCTGGCATATGACAAGGTGCGTTTCTCGCAGAATGGTTGGGCCGACCTCGATACGGAATTCGGCTGGTTCGCGCGGGAGTATCCACGCATCTTTCGGCACCACTTCAGTGCTGTTGAGTATCGGCTCGCAAAGATTCATCGAACGTACCTGTCCTTTCATCGCTCGCTCGAGCAAGAGCTACGTAGGGCGAGAGATTTAGAGTCATTGAGCCTTCAGTCCAAGATCCGCGATCAGCACCGCTCTACTGGGAATTCGAAGCACTCCTCAATTCTGCTTCGTTCGCGCTTGATGTTTCGGCTCGCCTTATGGGCGCCCCTGGGTTGGCAGTACAAACGCCGGCTAGTTTTTCGCGCTTCTGCAAGACCGCTCCAGCTGGACTACGAGGAGATCTATTTCGCTTGGCACAGGCGACCTGGGTTAATCGAATGAAGGATTACCGCGACTGCTTTACTCACTACACGCCAACGGACACCATGCTCGGGATGCGGGTCATCCGTCGGCCGCCGCCCTCTCAACGGCAGCCACTGCCGTCGTGCCTTCCTGCCGTCGCCGGGGATCCCGCCGGCTCCTGCAGGTGCATGTTCCTCCTGTATACCCGGTCACCGAACGCGCCGCCATCCCGCACCCAGATTCGACCGTGCCGAACACCTACAGCACGGATGCCCGCCCGCGTCCGCACCGGTGACCAGCCAGAAGCGTCCCCCGCGGCTTCTGCCTTCTACGCTGCCTTTCAAGCGGCACGAACTCGCCCGATTCGGCCCGTTTTGCCCCACTTCGTGCCGGAAAATGGGCTGTTTTGCGGGACTTTTTGCCGCTTTTAGGCCCGATTTCGTGCCGTTCGGCGGGCTTTGAGCCGCCCCCAGACGCGGCTGTTAGCCCGGCGCGTGTGCGGTTCGCTTGCTCGTGTCGAAATTCGTAGCTGTCGCCCTCTGGCGGAACTGCGACACGCTCCCTCGATGGCGCTGATCCCAATCGCCGAGCAGCCCGAGCTGGAGCGCGTCGTGAACACCGTGTATAGAGACGACCACTGGAAGTCGCGTCGATGCG